>Ga0315279_10000170_pt1 | contig 140840 bp, 131 predicted proteins | sample YL17G06_20_MG_FD_203694 | JGI IMG/M metagenome (GOLD analysis project Ga0315279, IMG submission 203694) | Sediment microbial communities from Yellowstone Lake, YNP, Wyoming, USA - YL17G06_20 | ecosystem: Environmental > Aquatic > Freshwater > Lake > Sediment | place: USA: Wyoming | collected... | reverse complement strand
ACTGGTGCCTTTGGCGCTCTACTTCAGGGGCAGATTGTCGAAGCGCGAGAAGAAGGGCCCGAGGCGCGAGAAGAAGGGCGAGGAAGCGCAGTAGGCTGCCAGCTCAAACACTAGGAAACCTCTTAACGATACTTTTCATTCTCTTCTGCTGATAACTCATGCCGAAGATGTGGCGTCTGGTGGACAGCGGCCTCGTGTCGCCTCCCGAGTCCGCGGCCTTGGACGACGCGATGCTCGAAGCGCACATTGCGGGTGAGGTTCCCAACACTCTTCACTTCTATGTACGCTCCCAACCGACCATATCAGTTGGATACTTCCAGAAGATATCAGAGTCGGTGGACGCTGCGGAAGCTACGAAACGGGGCGTTGCGATAGTCAGGAGGAAGTCTGGAGGGAGCTCGATATTCACGGATCAAGGGCAACTCATCTACGGCCTTGTGGTTCATGAGAACGAGCTTCCGTCTGGCAGAAGTGGGTCGTTCGGAATCATTTGCTCTGTAATCGCCCGGGCCATCGGCTCATTCGGACTCGATGCCCGCTACCGGCCCATGAACGACGTTGAGATTGACGGGCGAAAGATATCGGGAAACGCACAGCTCAGGCGGAAAGGCTCCGTCCTGCAGCATGGCACTGTGATAATTCACACGGATCTCGAAGCGATGGATGCCGTTCTGAAGGCCGATAAGTCGAAGAGCCCTTCATTGTCAAAGCCATCCGATCGAGTAGCTAGCCTGTCGTCGCTCTTGGGAAAGGCCGTAAGCATAGATGAGGTCAAGCGGAGAGTAGTGTCTGAGTTCTCGAAGACTTTCGATGTACGGTTCGAGAAAGGCACCTTGACAGATTCCGAGAGATCCATCCTGAGCAGATTGGTCAAGGAGCATTACTCACGGAAGGAATGGAACCTGAAGTTCTGAACTCTACATCTCCTCGGGCGCGTCGAGTCCCAGGCAGTTCAGCGAGTTCTTCAAAGTCCACATGCTCGCCTCGACCAATGCGAGGCGCGCATCTCTCACAGCTCCTTCGGACTTCAGAACGGGTACGAACCTGTAGAACTGGTTGAACTGTGCCGCGAGGTCCTGAGCATACCCAGCGAGCACATGCGTCTTGCGGTCCTCTGCGCAGTCCGCGATCACCGACGGGAAACTCGCAATCAGTTTCGTGAGGTCCTTCTCCTGCGAGCTCGTCAGGTGTTCGGCGTCGAACTTCCTGCCCCATCCCCCAGCTTTGTTCAATATGGAACAAGCGCGCGCATGCGCGTATTGAACGAATGGCGCGCTGCTACCCTCGAAGTTCAAGGCGTCCTCCCACTTGAACACGATCTGCTTCTCGGCTTGAATTCTGGCGATGTTGTACCTGAGGGCACCGATGCCGACGATCCTGGCTATCTCTCTCATCCGTTCCTCGGAGAGGTCTATTCTGCGTTTCTTCACCTCATCGTACGCGAGCTCAACGGCCTCATCGATGAGGTCGTCCAGGTTCACGACCCTTCCCTTGCGCGTGGACATCTTGCCCTCCGGAAGTGAGACGAACGCATAGTACACGATCTCGGGCTTCTTCTCGAGGCCCATGATCGAGAGGGCGGCGGACAGTTCCTGCATGGCCAGCTTATGGTCCTCGCCGAGGATGTTGATGGCTATGTCTGATCGAGTGAACTTGTCCAGGTGATATGCGAGGTCCCGTGTCGTGTAGACAGATGTGCCGTCAGCGCGCGTGAAGACCCACTTCGTCTCGCGTCCGCTTATTCCGAAGCACTCGAGTTCCAGATAGTAGGCGCCGTCTTGCTCTCTGCAGTATTCGGAGGTCTTGAGTTTCGCGATGACCTTCTCGACGCTGCGATCGGCCACGAACTTGGATTCCCAGGTGAATCGATCTACGTGTACGTTCAGTCTCTTGAGGCTCTCCATTATCGCGGCAAGGACCTTCTCGCACGCCTCTCGCGCGAGCTTGACCGTGTCGGGGTCACCGTGCTCGAGCTTGAAGAGCATCGAGTCGATCTCCTTGAGCACGTTTGGGTCCTCCTCCAACAGTTTGTTGGCCTGCTGGTAGTAGAGAACGTACCTGTAGTCGTCCTTGTCGCGCTCGGGCTCGGTATCGAGCTTGAGGTGTTTCACTCCCCAAGTCATGACGACTGCCTGGCGACCAACATCGTTGACATAGAACTCCGTCGTGACATCATACCCCGCCTGCCGAAGTATCCTGGCAAGTGTGTCGCCGATTATCGGGTTCCTCGCTCTGCCGACATGGATCGGGCCCGTCGGGTTCACGCTTGTGTGTTCGAGGAGCACCCGCGCACCCTTCTTCTCGTCAGGTGTTCCGAACTTCTCCTTCTTTGACAAAGCCTCGTCGAGCGCCTTCTGGGCAAGCTTGTCGAAGCTGACCATGAAATTGACATAACCTCCTCTGGCCTCGACCCTCTCAATCAAGTCCTTGGGTTTGATCCGCGAAGCGATGTCCTTGGCGATCGCGTCGGGTGATTTCTTGAGCTTCTTCGCGAGGGGGAAACAGGGGAATGCCAGGTCTCCCATTCCCTGAGGGGCCTTGTCGATGACGATCTCAGTCTCAACATTCAGCTCCTTGAGCGTCTTGGAGACCGCCTCAGATATCTCATCCTTGAATTTCTGGAAAGCGTCCTCGGCCATCGTCCTCAACTCACTCTGAACCTGAGTATGCCTGCGATTCCTCCGAAGGCCTTGAGCAGCAGCCCGCCCTCTTCGGACTCTCCAGACACGAACTCCACCTTGGTGTTGTTCTGCCCGGCGATCTTGTGCAACTCCCCGACGAGGTCATCGACCTCGTCCACCTTCATGATGGCACTGCACTTGTCGCACTTCACGTCCTCTGTCGAATCCTTTGCCAGGGCTTCTTTCTTTGCACCGCATGAAGGGCAGGTCAGCTTCAGCTTGACCCTCCTCAGGTCTTCCGAGAGGATGAGCGTGTCGACCGCGCCTATCATGAGGGCGTTCTTGACCTGGTCCTCGCCGTAGATCGAGAGACCGCCATCTGGTCTCCGGATCTCCTCGAACAGCTTCTGCATGAGGTCCTTCTCCCTCATCAGGTCGATGTCTCTCAGAGACTCTCGAGCCTTTTCGACAAGTTCCTTGAGGCCGTATTCATCCGTGTATCCGACATCGAAAGTATCTATGATCTTCTTCTGAAGCTCGTAGTGCAGGTACTCGCCTTTGACGAAGAAGTCCTTGGTGGGTCCAGGACCGCCAACAAGTATGCCCACGAGGTCCTTTCGTGACAGGAAGGACTCGTTGGCCACACCAGCGACCTTCTTGTAGTACTCATGCGCGGCTATCTCGATGAGCCTCTCAAACCTGCGTGCGGATTGGCCTCCTCTGCCGTGCTTGCTCGGAACCAACGACTGCATGTTCTTCACGGATTCGATCCTCTTGCCGTGCAGGTATCCTATCGTGGCCTCGCTCCTGTCGATGACGATGAGCCCGTAGGTCTCCTTCGTCTCGAGCATCCCCTCGATGGTCTCCGTGAAGAACTTCGAGTCGCATCTATAGATGAAAGTGGGGACCGGCTCAGGCGGCTCAAGGACAAACTGCACCATGTCGGTCTGGTCCGCGCCTATGGACCTGTGCCCGACGAAGAACACAAGGCCGTTCTCCGGCGGTTGCTTGAAGTTCTTCAGTCTTGAAAGAATCGACGAGATGGCTGCTTGAACGTTCTTCCTGGTCGATGCGGACTTGATGTTGGACGATTGAGAGTATTCACTACGGAGGTAGTTCGAGACATCAGAGATCTGTTTCGAAGGGGGTATGTAAAGCGATATCAGTTCCGTGCCTCTCCCCGAAAGTTTCCGGACCTCCTCGAGGCTCCTGCGGAACTCGTATGTCTGCAGGTCTGTAAGCTCGGTCACCAGAACCAGTCCCAAGCCTTTTGTACGGGTTAGAGCGTTCACCGTTATAAAAGTTGAGCACCATGGAAACAGTCGTATTGTCGCTGGGAGGTTCCGTACTGGTGAGGGACGAAGGCGACACTTCCTATGTCCGGAGGATAGCGAAGATCCTCATCGGCATGTCTGCCAAGTACAAGTTGTACGTCGTGACCGGCGGAGGCAAGATCGCTCGTTACTACATCAAAGCGGGGAGGGACCTTGGAGCAGATGAGAGCTCCCTCGACGAGCTGGGAATCGATGTCACGCGCTTGAACGCTCGTCTTCTCATAACAGCGCTCGGAGATCGCGCTTGTCACTCACCGCCGAAGGACTACGACGAAGCTCTTCGCGCGGGTAAGGCTCATTCCATTGTCGTCATGGGCGGTGTCAGCCCGGGAATCACGACTGACGCGGTATCCGCATTGCTCGCCGAACGCGTGAAGGCGAAGAGGCTCATCAATGCGACCTCTGTGGACGGCGCCTACACAGCCGACCCGAAGAAGGACTCGGACGCCAAGAGGATACCACATATGACTCATAAGGAACTCATCGATTTAGTGGGGCACTCAACTGGGGCCGGTCCGAACAACGTTTTCGACCCTGTGGGCGCGAGGGTGCTGGAGCGGTCGAAGATATCTCTTGCGATCGTCGACGGAAACGACTTGGTCAACCTTCGTGATGCTCTCGAGGGCAAGAAGTTCAAGGGCACTACGGTCGCTTGAGCAATCTCTTCTGAACCGCTTCGCCTCTCAATTCTCTCAGAGCGTCCGAGGCTATCCATCGGGCGGCCTTCGAGTCCAGCATCTTGATTCGCTCCGCAGTCTCAATCGCTTTCTTGTTGAGCACTCGATTCCTCTTTCCAATCTGCCTTAGTGCCCAATTGACCGATTTGCTCACGTATCTGCGCTCGTCGGTCGACCCCTTCACGATTAGCGGGAGGAACCTCAACATCTTCTCGTCCTCCGCCTTCTTATCGTGGACCGTCAGCGTGGCCATCATCGTGTACGCTGCCCGCTTGACGAACTCCTCCTTTCTCTTGCTCCACTCTACTGCCTTCCTGTAAGCGAATGGAGTCTTGTCGAAGAGATGTCCGCAGCAGCCGTCAACGATGCCCCAATTGTCGAAATCCTTGGCCCAATGCTCCATCTGCTGTTCAGTCACTAGTTTCCATTCATCGATCATGAATGCAAGTATCCTGGCTTCGTATATGCCTGACTCCCAGAGTTGCTGAGCCAACTCGTGGTCCTTTCCAGTCTCCTTGGCGATCCTCATGAGGTCCGGCATGCACAACCCGAGCGTGGTCGGTGAGTTGAGGCCATATCTGGCCATACCCTCGATGTTCTTCGGGTTCCGGAGGGACTTGAGCTCCTTGATTATGCTATCATAGGTCCTGCCTCTTTCTCTGATCTTGGTTATTGTCCACACCTTCAGAGTGAGTCTAAGTCGTCGCTGCTGATCTCCTCGAGGCCCAACGAGGCGAACCTCTCCCTGAGTTGTCTGTATGCTGGTTTGGGCATGCCCTTCTTGTGGAAGTACACCCTCTTGGCATCATCGCTTTTGGCCGCCATCTGTCTGATTAGGTCTTCGTCTAGCGACTCCAATGCATAGTTTGCCGCCATGTGGCCTATCGCGACCTTCTTCGAGAGAGCAACCTCTGTGTATCTCGGAGCATAGTGTCCGCCTCCTGCGCAGATCACGACCGGATATCTCTCATCCTTGACGCTCATGATCGCCTTGGCTATCGCCTCGGCTGCATCCTCCCTCCCCCAGAGCTCCTCGTAGCTTCCGATCTCTATGTAAAACGCGGGACAACTGACACTAGGACCATGATGCGTCGTCTCGAAGGAGACATTGAAACCCATGCCCTTGGCGTTCGAGGCGAGCGATCTTAGCGCGGAGGTCATCAGTTGCGGAGATGATTTGCACAGCGTGCCCGGCTTGCCTCCGAAATCTGCAGATGAATAGTTGCCGATTGGATGCACCGTAAGGGTCGGGATCCTCGATTCTGCCCTGTGCCTGGACGCGAAGATGACGACCTCGACTTCCATTCCCAGCTTCTGTTTCACCCTATCGTCGACGTAGTCCTCGTCGAGATGTATCTTGTTGACCTGGACCATGAGGAAATCGTCCTTGACCAACGCCGGGTTTCCATCAAATTCGCCGCTTTCCATCCAGCCGGGCTTCTCCAACAGACGCGCTCGGATGTTCATCGACGCGTTGTCTTCGGATGAGGTCACTATGAGCTTCACGCGACCACAACGGCGAAGACCGGCATTAACTCTTTTCCAGTCTCGCTCCTTCTTCAAAAAGGCTTATAAGCGGGTCATGATTCTTAGCCACTGAAATGGCTCGACTGACCACCACTACGATAGGCAGCCTCTTCAGGTTCAGCGAGAACCTGCACGAGTCGATAGACCGCGCCCTCGAATTCCAGCTGTCTCACGGCGTCGACATCGTATCCGATGGCGAACAGAGGGCGGACATGGTGTCCTACTTCGCAGAATCGTTCGAAGGGCTCGCAGTTGAGGGTGGGATGCCCGTGGTGCTCGGCAAGATATCTATCAAGAACGGTCCAGAATCGTTTTCGAAAGTCAAGGACTTGGAGTACATCCGGTCGAAGCATCCAGACCTGAAAATCAAGCTCGCCCTGACTGGACCTACCACGCTTGGAATGACCTGCGGCAGTCGGAAGATCAAGTCTCACTACAAGAGCTTAGTTGACTTCGACCTCTACAAGGACATCGCGATCGCCCTCGCTCCAATAGCAAAAGCGCTCGTCGACAGGGGAGCGTATGTGCAGATAGACGAGCCGTTTCTCTCGCAGGGCTACAAAGACCTCGCCGCGAGGGTCGATCTCCTCGACTACGTCGCGAATGGCCTGCCCAGGGAGAAGGTCAGCGTTCATGTATGTGGATTCGTCGGCGGGTCCGGCGTCGTGGGTCATCTTCTGAAGCTCGAAAATGTCTCAACCCTCAGTTTCGCATTCGCAGGACGTGTCGAGCACAAGAACATCGAGCATGTGTCCAGGAAATCATTCGAATCAGCAAGCAAGAAGCTGGGCGCGGGATGCATTGCGGTCACCCCTATGACTGAAAAGGAAGTCGATTCACCTCAGGCCGTTGCTTCGAAGCTGAAGGAGATAGCCAGCAAGGTCGGTCCAGAGAACATCGCATACGCACACCCTGACTGTGGTATGAGGGCTACGAACAAATCCCTGGTTCCAATCATCCTGCGAAATATGCGAGCAGGGGTCGACTTGTTCGGCTGATTGGCTCGTCGAGGTCAGGTTCTCTTGAACTCGTGTCTGTTGAGTGAGAGCGAAGCGAGAAAGAACGTGAACTATCTAGCATCACTCGATTTCATCATCAGCCTCGGCTTCGGACTGATAATGCCTCTCTTTCCGCAGTACGTGAAGCTTCTCGGCGGAGGAGGCCTGGAGGTCGGGATACTATTCTCGTCCTTTGTCCTCACCAGAGCGATTCTGGCAGCTCCTTTCGGCAACCTCTCGGACAGGGTCGGAAGGAAGCGGCTCATACTTATTGGCAGCTTTTTGTACGCTCTGCTCGCGGTTCTGTTCACTGTTCCCACTACCTGGCCCGGGCTCACTCTGGTTCGAGGTCTGCAGGGCGTTGCGAGCGCGATGGTCTGGCCCGTTAGCGAAGCGCTCGTGATAGACTCCTGTCCCGCTGCCAGCCGGGGAGCCTCGCTCGGCAAGATCGTGATGGCCTCGAACCTCGGGATGGTCGTCGGGCCGTTCATAGGTGGTGGACTGTATTTCGTGGCGTCAGAGTATCTCGGCTTCTCCGTAACGGACAGTTTCAAGTTCCCATTCTACTTCACAGCTATTGTCGCATTGATCGGAGCAATCATGGTCTGGGCGAATGTGACGGATGCGAGATCCCCCGCGAAAGACCGTCACAAAGTATCCTTTGGTAAGCTCTTCCGACCAGACGGCATGGATAAACAAGGTCACAGGAACCTCAAGGTGCTCTACGCGAATGCCGCCATGGAGGGGTTCTCCTTCGCGAGCATCGGCCCGCTCATGGCACTCTTTCTATTGTTGGAATACCCCAAGCTCGAGGCCGACATCATATCCATCATTATCGGTACGGCCATGGGGCTAGGAGCCTTGGTTGCGTTTCCGGCCGGGCGGCTCTCAGATCGAATTGGCCGGAAGAAGTTGTTCGTCATAGGCGGCTACCTGTCCTTTGTGGGGACGATGCTCATCCCATTAGGCGGCGTGCTGCTCGTTATCATCTTGTTGCTCGCGATGCGGAGCATGGCATTCCAGGTGTCCAGCCCTGCTCTGAGAGCCCTTCAGGCGGACACCGTTCCAGAAGAGGTCCGAGGTAGGCTGATCGGGATGCTCGAATCCATGTCGAACTTCGGGTCGGTCCTCGGCGCTCCTATGGGAGGCTTGCTGCTCGACGCGTTCTTCGCCAAGGATATCGGTCTCCCTGATCCGTTCTCAGGAACGATGGTGCCTTTCCTCATATCAGGCGGCCTTGGGATCTTCACGGTGACGCTGGTCCTGCTGCTGGTGAAGGAGAAACCTAAGCCCGTTCCCGAGAAGGAAAGCGCCTGACCCCGCCAAGATGTCTATCGTCGCCGACAGCATGTAGTAATTGTCTTTAAATATCGTTACCTAGGTTTCTTCGGACGCAAGGTGGAGGCATGGCTGGTGAACTGACTGTCTCGGAACGTATCCTGTTTCACCTGAACAACTACGTAAAGTACGAGGACAAGTACGAGGCCCCGTTCGATGTCACACAAGACGGAATCTCGCAGGCTTGTTCGATCTCGAGGGCACATGCTGCAATCGAGCTCAAGAAGCTGAAGGCTTCCGGGATCGTGGACGAGACGTTGAAACACGTCCGGAAGGGGAAGGCGAGGCGGAAGGTCTACTTCCTCACTACGAACGGCAAGTCGAAGGCTGCCGACGTTCTCCAGTACGTCAGAGACAACTCCATCATACCCATGGTCGACGCTGCAAAGGTCTCCCCTGAATCGATTACGAGATCCAAATTCATCAGGCGCTCTTCACCTCTGCCGACGGTGAGAGATTTCTTCGGCCGCGGGAAGGAGCTTGAGGAAGTTAACCACGCATTGGCCTCACCGACTCTGAAGGTGCTCTCGATTCGAGGGATAGCTGGCATAGGCAAGACCACACTCGTCGCGAAGGTAGCGTCAGGGTTGTCGGGGCAGAGGATTTTCTGGTATTCCGCAAAGCCTTGGGACGTGCCTCGAACACTCGCAGACGCGCTCGGCAGATTCTTTGCCGAGAACGGCAGCAGGAGGCTCGCAACATATCTCGCCTCGGGGAAATTCGAACTCGGCGAGCTGAGTTTCTTGCTGAACGAGGAGCTGGCTGAAAATGGATATACGCTCGTGATCGACGATGTCGACGCCTCCGACAACCTCCAGGAGTTCCTCAAGATGCTCAAACACAGCAGCGGCTCAGCGAAGATGATCGTGACATCCGAGGCAGGTCCGAAGTTCTACGACGCGTCAGATATGGTCGCGAGAAAGGAGGTCGCAGAGATAGAGCTCGGGGGCCTCGAGAAGAAGGCTGCCATTGAGCTGCTAAGGTCCCGGAATATCGAAGGGTCGATCGCGGACGAGCTGACTCGCGTGACACATGGCCACCCGCTATCGCTTGAGATGGTTACAGAGTCCAGCCCCACGGGCGCTAAATACCAGGTCGCCAGATTCTTCGAGGGGAAATTCTACGCTGGCCTTCCCGAAGATGAGAAGTCTCTGTTGCAGCTCGCTTCAATTTTCCAGCAGCCATTCTCGGCGGATGCGATTCCAAGAGAGCTGCGTCAGGCTAGGAGAGGTTCGATGCTCAGGGAAGTCGCTCCGGGCAGATTCGAGATCCATGCGTCCCTCCGCGATTTCGTCTATAGCTCCATGACGAAGGATGAGCGGGCCAGGTGGAACAGTGTCGCCGCAGATCACTATCTCAAAGCCGACAACCCGCAGGAGCGGCTATTCCACCTAATCCGCGCGAACCGAGTGCTCGAAGCTGAGATGATGATGTCTAGGATGAGCGAGGAACTGCTCGCCGAGGGGAATATTCAACGCCTTTGGGAGACGGTATCGTTCTTCGAGGCGTCGAAACCCAAGTATGCGCACTCCGTGATGCTTCTGAAGGCGCGCACCGCTAGCCTGGTGGGAGAGTACGACGCTGCATGGTCTCTGCTCGAGAAGGTATCTAGAGAGGGGGAGAGCAGGTTGGGTGCCGAAGCCCTTGTGGAGATGGGCAAGATCAAGAGCAAGAAGGGGGAGCTGAAGAATGCCTCCAAGTTCTTCTCTGATGCGTTGGATGAGGCGAAGGAGGTTCCTGGTGTCAGAGCGAAAGCTTTGCGCGGCCTCGGAGTGGTCGAGAGCAAGCTCGGCAACTACTCGAGGGCTCAGGAGCTGCTGGAGAAGAGCGCGGTGGACGCATTGGCCGTCATGGATTCCAAGGGAATGCTGCTTGCGCATTTGGAGCTGGGCAATGTCTTCATCGGCCGAGGAATGTACGATGATGCAATCGAGCACTTCTCGAAATGCGCCGCTGGATTCGGCCCTGTCGACCTGACGAATGTGTATGTCAATATGGGCATCGCGTGCGCTTTCCTTGGCCGTTCGGACGAGGCGAAGTTGCATCTGGAGAACGCAGTCCGGCTTGCGGATGAAACTGGTCAGCCGAGGGCCAAGGCGTATGCTCTGACATCACTGGCCGAGGAGCTCATCAAGTCAGGCTCGGTGGAGCTCGCAAAGGAGCACTGCTTCCGCGCCCTTGACATTGTAACGGATGTGGATGACAGACTCGGGATATCTGTTGCGTACGCGAACCTTGGAAAGGCGGAGAGCTCTTCGCGAAACTGGAAGGCGAGCGAGGAATACTATTACGAGAGCATCGCCGCGCTTGATGGCATGGAGGTTCCCCGCATCCTCGGGATGCGCAAGCTGGAGTTTGGGATGATGCTCAAGGAAAGGGGTGATACCGTCCTCTCACGCAAGATGCTTGAGGAGGCAAAGGAGCTTTTCAAGAGCGTCGGGGCTGAGGACATGGATTCCAGGGTCGATCATGAGCTCGAAGGATTTCCGACGTTCTAGAAACGGGTCAGACGTTCTTTCTCTCAGATTTGAGGCATGCTCTTCAGCCAATCGACATCCGAGACATAGATGTCCCTGATGTCCTTCAAACCCCACTGTATCATCGCTAGCCGTTCGAAGCCCAGACCCCATGCGAGGACCGGCTCATTGACTCCGAGAGGCGCGGTCACCTCTGGCCTGAACACTCCGGCTCCTCCCAGTTCCATCCACTGGCCGTTCCAGTAGAACTCAACCTCCAGCGATGGTTCTGTGTACGGAAAGTAGGCGGGGCGGATCCTGATCTTGGGTATCCCCATGCGTGTGTAGAATTCCTTGAGAAGGCCACAGAGCATGTCGAAGTTCGCGCCCTTCTCGCACACGATACCTTCTATCTGGGTGAACTCCGGCAGGTGGGTCGAGTCCATTGCCTCGTTCCTGAAGATCCTGCCTATGCAGAAGACCTTGAACGGAGGCTTTGGATGCTTCGCGATGTATCTCACGCTGTTGACTGTTGTGTGGGTTCGGAGAAGGGCCTTCTCAGCCTCTGCCCTGCTCCACTTGTATCTCCAACCCAGAGAACCGGTCTTCCCTCCGTTCTCGTGAACCTGCTTCACCTTCTCAACGAGCTCTTCGTCCTCTGAGAGGCTGAGCTTCTCTGGATTCTTGATGTAGAAAGTATCCTGCAGTTCTCTTGCCGGGTGGTCCTGCGCGGTGAACAGCACGTCCATGTTCCAGAATGCGCTCTCGACGAACTGCCCAGTCACCTCGGTGAATCCCATGTTGAGGAAGATCGACCTAACCTTCTCCAGTTGGATGGTCAGAGGGTGTTTTCGTCCTCCGTGGACCATTGGAGCGAACGCCTTGACATCGTATTTCCGGACCTCTACATCGCGCCACTTGCCAGACTGGATGAGCTCCGGCGTGAGCTGCGCGACCTCTTCTCTGATCCTGAGGTCCAGTCCGGCCATTCTCGAGCCCTCATTTGTCAGCGATATGGTCCTCGTCGTAATGTGCTTCTCGTTGACTATGTCCTTGCGTTGCTTTAGCATCTCGATGATCTCTTTCTTGGCGTCGGTCTCATTGACATCAGTCTTTGCGAGCTTCTCAATCAGAAGCTCGTCCTCACCTTTCGTATGAAGGGCCGCAGCGCCTTTCTCGGTCAGGGTGATGATCGTCTCGGTGCCGTGCTTTGTCACCTCGCCCCAACCTTTCTTCCTTATCCAGCCAAGGGCAATCGAGATCTCTTCGTCCTTCAACTTGCCGCTCTTCTTCAGATCTGCCATCGACCCCTTGCCCTTGTGGACTTTCGAGAGGACTTCGATAGCGGTCCTCTCAGGAAGTGGTCGCGACGCGGCCTGAGGATTCTTCAGCGAATAGCTACTCTTGATGACCTCGTCCATCTTCACGAGGCCTTTTGCTTGCAGCCATGAGGATGCGTTCATCACCTCGACCAGCTGACCGAGTCCGCTCGACTTCCGAACCTCTTCAGGGCTCGCCCGCTTCAGCTCGTGGAGGGCTTTCAGAACCTTCTTCTCGAAGAAACTCAGCTGCTCGACGACATCCTTCTCCGACATGCTGTGGCCTCATCGGGAGGACCGTTTATGTACTTTTCCGGACCTCACTGGCCGTTCAGTAGTCTATCTCTTCCTCGAACGGCTTGATGTCGTAGACGGGGCTTCCGTCGAACGCATCAAGGCCCTTCACTGTCACGACATTTCGCCTCACGCCTATGAGCCGAACGAGGGTGAGGCCGAGTTTGTTCGGCCTGGCGGGGGATCGACTCGCGAATATCCCCACTTGAGGCTTCTTCAGGTTGTGCTGCGGATAGCTCTTCATCATGGTCCTGCGCATACGGTTGAAACCAAAGATCACCCAGATGTGTTTGAAATGGTCAAGCCTGTAAAGGCCTTCCACGAATTCCTTCTCGAAAACAAGTTTCGACCTCACGCGATCCCAATCGTCGGGTGTTGCGGTCACCCCGTTGACGACCGTGGCGATCCGTTTCAGTCTCAACGCTCAGTCCCTCACGAAGAAGTCTTCGATGACATCCTTGGCCTTCAGCCTTTTCTTCTGGTGCTCCTCGAGGAACTTCCAGACCTTCTCGAAGAGGAGGTTCTTGCACTCGCCGCACATGATCCTACCAGTTCTGCAATCAGAGTTTAGCTTCGCAAGCTTCTTATCATCCGGCTCGAAGAAGTAGGCGTTGTAGGCATGCACGGAGCAGATATCGGGGTCGCCTCCGAGCTTCTTCTGCTCTTCGACGGAGACGCGTCCGCCAGTGAACGCGTTACCGACTTTCTTCTTCACCGTCTTCTTGTCGTCCGTGGTGAAAATGGTCATGTCCGTCCCTGTAGACGTGGACATCTTTTCTGCGCCCTGAAGCGAGGGCATGAGCTTCGCATGGATAAGTGCGGGCTTGAAATACCCAAGACCTTCGGCGATGTCTCTCGAGATTCGGAAGTGCGGGTCCTGGTCTATGCCGCAAGGTATGAGGCACGGGACCTTCTTGCCCTGCTCCATCGATTCCAGGAAGCACGGCACAGTCTGGATGCTGGTAAAGAAGATGCTTCCGATGTTGTTCGAGTTGTCGAACCCGAACACGGCCTTGATGGTAGAGAAATTGATCTTCTTCGCTGCCTTGACCGCCATCGGATACATCGTCTTGATGTACTCGGTGTCGAGGAAGATGTTCGTCAGCTTGGGGTCGAATCCGAGCGCGATGACGTCCAAGGCGTTTTCGTAGCCCCACTTCTTGCATTCATCCAACGTCAAGTGGTCGTAGAACATGAACTTCTCATCATCTGTGAGCTGGAACCACAGTTTCACCTTGAAGGTGTCTTGGAGGTACTTGGCGAACGCCCACGGCATCAGGTGGCCAAGGTGTATAGGTCCCGATGGCCCTCTGCCAGTGTATAGCGTGAACTTGTTACCCTTGTCGTATTCGTCGAGCAGCCACTCCATGTCCCTTTGCGAGTAGAATATCTGTCTTCGGAGCATGTGGTGCAGAGGTCCATACTTCGCAAGTCTCGCCAAAAGCTGCTCGTCGATACGCTTCGTCCCGAACCTCTCGATCAAGACCTCGTAGTCGATCTCGCCCGTGACATTGTAGGGCGTCACCGTGAACTCGTCAGGCATCGGAGCACTTGCGACGGGCTAGACTGTACGATAATATATGTCTTGCTGACCTCTGCCGAGGCCAGATAGTTAGTGAGTGCTCGATGGGAAGCCCCGAGAGCATCGAAGAATCCCGAGGGCTTACGGCTTGGTGATCAGGTAGTAGCCCGCAGCCTTTTCTCTCGCCCTACGTTTTGCCAAACCCTTGGACTGAAGCTCATCCAGAGCTCTGAGCACGAAGTTCTTCGGGGCCCTCGTCAGGCCCACGATCTTTTCGGCGTTGGCCATCTTCTCTTCGCTGTCTATCCCCGCATTCTTCATCGCGTTGTAGACCTTCTCCGCGTACATCGACAGTCCTTCAGGCATGGTCTTACGTCCTTGGCGAGTCCTCATCCCAACAGCGGTTCTCGTCCCGCCGGGCATCCCTCGTCTTTGGGCGGATTCGAATTGCCGTTCTTAATACTTTTCGTCCCTAGCGATAAAGAAACGGCGCGTCATGCCAGATGTAGTCGAATACCAGAAGGTACCGAGATTCTGCGGGAAAGTTATATGTCCGTCGACTGAGTTGCCACATTCAAGGGGAAACCAGAGGAAAGGTGATGATTTGCGAATGACCTCAATGATTGCTCCGACTAGCGTCGTCTGCATCCTATTGGTGATAGCCCTTGCAGCGATCCCCGCTGCAGCCGTGGACCGAAGCAATGGAGACTACTGGACCTACACGATGTCCTTTGATGTAACCGGCCTCGGTGCTTCAGGCCTAGACACAAATGGCACGCTAACCTATACCTGTGTTGACCAGGACACAATCACCCTTGGAGGTGTCTCCTACGATGCAAACGTCTTGAGAGTTTCTGGTGGAGCCTCAGGAGGCGTCGATTTCCTCGGTTTTGAGATGTCGCTGACTCTTGGCGGATACATATACGAGACCCTGGATGGAATGGCACTTGCCAAGGTCGACATGTTTGCCTGGACCAACATGACTTTCGGTACGGGGACCTTCCAGCTCTCATCCAGAGCCGAGATTGAGACAATGACGACATACTACCCCCCTCTGTTGTCGGGCTTCAATCCCTCTACAGTCCGACTGGGAGATACCTGGACGGAAACGGTAGAGTCCAGCACCACGACAACTGAGTGGATCAACGGTACCCTGCAGGGCAGGCCAGCCTTTGACACTAGCATCCTGACATACACAAACGTTGTGGCCTCCGCTAAAGAGACCGTGACCACTGAGGCCGGAACGTTCGAGGCGCTCACGATAACGTCAACGGACAGTGATGGCAATTCCGTATTGTACTGGTGGTCATCCAAAGCTGAGAACTTCGTCAAGGAGGACACGTACGAGCAGGGCTCCACCACCCCGGTGATGACGATGGTCCTCAAGGATTACAGTACGGGTTCATCGATCAGCCTGGCGTTGGTTGCAGCACTAGGCGGCATCGTCATGGTGGTCGCTCTTGTCGTGCTCGCGCTGGTATTGCTCAAAAAGAGAAAGCCATTCCAGCCGTCTCCCAACCAGCCTGGAATGCCTTACCCGCCACCGCTATCCCAGCCGCCTGTACCTCCGGGGCAGTAGCCAGTCTGCAGATGAGAGGATGTGAGAATGAAGCGCGCGAAGAGACGTGTGTCCGAATCGATGACAACCGTAGCTCGAGTGATGATGCCCCAGGACGCCAACATAGCAGGCAATGTGTTCGGCGGCTCGATCCTGAAGATGGTCGATGAGGTAGCCTACGTGGCTGCAGCGAAGCACACGCGCTGCAACATCGTGACCGCTTCCGTCGACAAGATGGACTTCCTCTCGCCGGTGCATGTTGGGGATCTCGTCACCCTCCAAGCGAATGTCAATGCCGTCTGGAGGTCCTCGATGGAGGTTGGAGTACGGGTCGAGGCTGAGGACCCGCGGACCGGCGAGGTGCGTCACACTGGCTCATCCTATCTCACACTGGTCGCGTTGGGCCCTGACGGGAAGCCGACGCCTGCTCCCGAGCTGGTGCTAGAGAACGCGGAGGACGCGAGGCGTAACAGAGAGGCTATGCGAAGGCGCGCAAGGCGCCTCGAGGAGAAGGCGGTCGAGAGTTTCAGGTCAAAGCACCGGAGGTAGCGAAGTCGCTCTCTTGACAGTATTGAGTATCTGTCCTTCAGCTCGACTCCTGATTTTTATATGCGTACGGTTTCACCTAGTTGAGGAATGCACTTTGGCGAGAGCTGTCTTCAACCCCCTGACGCGCGAGGAGGAGGAAGTCGTTGACCACGAATCCATCAAGATCCTCGAGGAAGTGGGTATCAAGGTGACCAGTCCCGAGGTGCTGTCTCTACTCGAAGACCACGGCGCCAATGTAGATCACAAGTTGCAGATCGCCAAGATATCCGAGCGGATGGTCAAGGACGCCCTCACGAAAGCGCCGAAAGAGTTTCTCATGTGCGGCCGGGACAAGTCGCACGACCTGAGGCTTCCAGCAACAGATAGGATACAGGGATGCAACGACGGCCAGCCCACTGACGTCTGGGATATCGACACTCAAAGCAAGCGGAAGTCGACGCTCAACGATCTAGTCGATTTCACGGTGGTATGCGATGCGATGCCCGAGGTCGACCTCTACTGGGCGGAGGTGGTCGCTACCGATATTCCCCCTGAGATTTCGAATCTCCACGAGTATGCTGCTTCTCTGGCATATACAGGCAAGCACATCCAGCACGGGGCGGGAGACACAGTCGATGCGGAGTACCTGGTCAAGATGGCCGCTGCGGTCGTGGGCTCAGAAAAGGAACTCAGGAAACGGCCTATCGTTTCGGTGACGCACACGCCGATCACGCCCCTGCGGTACGAAAAAGGGGATATCGAAGCGGCGGTCATCTTTGCTCGAGCAGGCCTTCCCGTCGTTCACCTTTCGATGGCTATATCGGGTTCTGTGTGCCCGGTCTCTTTGGCAGGGACGATCGCGATAGTGAACGCCGAGAACCTTGGAGGTGCTGTGATCTCAGAAACTGCAGCACCTGGTGCGCCCATACTCTACAGTTCTGAGAGCGGTCCCATGGACATGAAAACAGGGGTCTTCCTGTCAGGGTCCACGGAGGGCGCCTTGATAAATGCGGCTGGGTGCCAGATGGCCAGGCGATACAGACTGCCCAGTCAGGTGGGAGGAGTCGCAGCATCCGGCACTATGCCTGGATATGAGATCGGGTACCAGAAGGCGATAAGCGGGCTGATACCAGCGATGGCAGGTGCTGACCAGATAGTGGGGATCGGGGGATTCGACAGGTCTGGCTGCGAATCACTCGAGCAGGTCGTGATGGACTGCGAGCTCTGGCGGAACATCCTTCGCGGCTGGAACGGCGTGAGGGTCAACAAGGACACGCTCGCGTTCGACGCTATCGCGCGTGTAGGCCCGGGTGGCTACTTCATGAAGGACATCCACACGCTCAAACACTTCAGGAGCGAGATCCTGATGCCCAAGATAGCGATGAGACAGTCCGCGCCCGATGCGAGAGTAGAGCCCATCAAACTGGCGGCGAGAGATGAGGTCAAGAGGCTCTTGAAGGAGCACAGGCCTGTTCCCCTGGACAAGACGGTGAAGGAGGAAGTCAAGGAGATACTGAAGAAGTACGACACCGAGCTCCACGGAAAGCCGATCTCTACGAAGTACCTTGACCGGCTAGGTTGAGTGCTGGTCTCCTCTGCAAGTACTCGTGCGCGCTCAAAGCGGCCTTTGCGCCTTCGCCAGCTGCCACAACGATTTGCTTCTCATGGACTGTTGTAACATCACCCGCCGCGAATAGGCCCGGCACATTCGTCTCGCACTGGCAGTTGACCTCGATCTCGCCGTATTGGTTCAGGTTCACTAGGCCTTTGACGAAATCTGTATTCGGGTTCAGGCCAACCTCGACGAACACGCCGCTCACCTTCAGGGTCTCTTCCTTTCCTGTGATCCTTTCGCGGATGCTCAGGCCTTCGACGACTCTGTCCCCGACGACGTCCAAGACGTCGTACCCAATCCGTCGCTCGACATTCTTCGAGAGACTAGCTTTTTCGGACACCACGGCGTCCGCTTTCCAGGGGTTTCTCGACACTACATAGACCTTCGATGCAACCTGGGCCATCTCGATAACAGCCTGGATGGCCGAGTTGCCTCCGCCGCATACAGCTACCTCCTTGCTCGCGAAGAGCGGTCCGTCGCAGGTGGAGCAGTAGGAAAGCCCTTTGCCGATCAACCTCCGCTCACTCGGCACGCCGAGTTCCTTGGGCCGTTTGCCAGAGGCGATGATCACGGCGCGGGCGGTGATGGTCCTTCCGCCCGTCGTCTCGACCGCGAATGAGCCCGATTCCTCCTTGATGCTCTTTGCTTCGTCGAGGACTATGGGCATCGGGAACTGCTTGACCTGCTCCTCGAACTTCGTCGTCAGCTCTCGGCCAGTGATGTACTGGTAACCCATGTAGTTCTCAATACCAAGCGTCCAAGCCACCTGCCCGCCCACATCCTTGCTCACAATTGCCGCCATGAGTTTCTTGCGGGCGAGGTACACTGCGGCGGTCATGCCCGCAGGTCCGGCACCGATGATGCACACGTCCACGATTCCCTCGACCTCTGAAGGAGCCTCAACGCTGAACATCATTTCAAAAGAAAGTGTTCCAGTCTTATTAGCTTTGTCCAGTACTGGTCTCGCGCATGGTTCCAGTCTCTGGCCCAAAGGTTGATGTCCATCCAGTTGAATGCGCCCCAAAGTGATTGGGCATGGACACATTCGAAGGGTCATATGACAGGGCGCTGGTTCAAGGCGCTCGAGCGGCCGTGAGGGATGTCCTCGCGGTCAAGAAGGACGACCGGGTTTTGATCATCTCCAACCCGGCAACCGACGTGCGCGAGATCTCCATGGCCGTCTACGATGCTGCTTTGGAGGCAAGAGCCGCACCAACGCTGCTATTCCAGAGAGAGAAGGGTCAGTTTGACCTAGCGGAGGAGGAGGTAATCAAAGCCTTGTCGTCTGCGCCGGACATCGCACTATCCATCAGCCAGGACAGGCTAGGCAAGGACAGGTGGGGGCTCAGCCACGGCTACAAGGGCAAGCGTGCGTACGACCACATCTTCGACATGCTGTACGAGGAGAAGAAGATCAGAGGGTTCTGGTCCCCAGGCATCACCGGGGACATGTTCCGCCGTACCGTGCCCATAGACTACACCCAGCTGAGATCGGACGCGGCCAAAGTGTCCAAGCTTCTGCTTTGGGCCGACCGAGTGAGAGTCACCGCCCCGGGAGGTACCGACCTGACCATAGGGGTGAAAGGTCGGAAGCCACGGCCGGATGACGGCGATTTCAGAAAGCCTGGACATGCGGGCAACATCCCTTCAGGGGAGGTCTATGTGTCCCCCGCCCTGGGAACGACAAACGGGATAATCGCCTTCGACGGATCCATTGTCTTGAACGAAGGCGAAATAGTGATCCGGAGTCCCATAGTGACTGAAGTCAAGGACGGCTTCATCACTAGCATAAGCGGCGGCTCGGAAGCCCTCAAGCTAGAGGAGTCGATCAGACTGGGTGCCAAGAAGGCTCTCGAAGCTGGCAAGAAGGGCACGATCAGGCCCTCGAAGGCACCTTCGTATGCGAGGAACGCGAAGAGCATCGGCGAGTTGGGGATCGGCCTGAACAGGAAGGCGAAGATAGTCGCCAACATGCTCGAGGACGAGAAGGTCTATGGCACATGCCACTTCGCTGTCGGAAGCAACTACGACGGGGATGCGGAAGCGCTGATACATCAGGATGGACTGGTGAAGAGGCCGACTATCGTCGCCGTCAACAAGAAGGGCGAAGAGAAGACCATGATGGCACATGGCAGGCTGGTCTGGGACTAGGACAGACTGGACGAAGGTTTAACTCGTCGGGATTGTCTCTCCAGTGCCATGGAGGAGCCGCTGAGAGTGGGTTCCATCGACGACGACCCGTTGGACCGGTCTAGGCGAATCGGCTGGCTGGACCTTGGGTCGATTGCGAGCTCCAGAGTCCTCATGGTGGGCGCTGGCGCGCTCGGCAATGAAGTTGCCAAGAACCTCGCTCTATCGGGCTTCAAGAACATCACCATCGTCGACATGGACCACGTCGTAGGATCCAACCTGAACAGATGCCTCTTCTTCAGCAGAGAGGATGTCAGCAGCAGGACGAGCAAGGTCGACGCTATCGCCCGTGGCATTCTGAGCGTGTCCCCGGACGCGAAGCCCGTCCCTATCTGTGAGAGGATCGAGAGCCTCCCGACTACGGTATTCAAGGACCATGACATCGTCTTCGGATGCCTCGACAACATCCAGGCGCGGATCCATTCGAACGCTCATTCATACCGTGCAGGAAAGGCCTACATCGACGGAGGGATGGAAGGGTTCGTTGGAAGGGTCATGGTCGCGAGGCCGCCAGATGGTGCGTGCGTTCAATGCGGCATGAACCGCAGCCATTCGAAGGTCGCAGAGATGAGGTTCAGCTGCACCGGCAAGGACGTTGTGTTCCATGAGCCCAGGCTGGCAGCCGAGATTACAACAACGAGCGTTGTCTCGGCGATCATGGTCAGAGAAGCGCTGAAAATCGTGTCAGGAAGAATGGACATGCTGATTTCGAACGTCTTCTACTACGACGGACAGCGGAACCAATCCGAGGAATTGGAGATAACGCTCAACCCAAACTGCCCCGTCCACCAGGGGTTTTGAGACTGCTACAGGTAATAGAAAACGCTATAACCTCGCATTTGGTCCAGTACCAAGGTGGTTTTTTGGCGATAAGAATCAAAGTCAAGAATGCCGAGACCGGCGCCACTGTCGAGATGGAACTCGAGAATGAGAACACTGTCGACGAGGTGATCGAGAGCGCCGCGACCTTCTGGGGCAAGGACATGGGCGCGTATGTCCTTCGCAAGGGAAAGAAGGTCCTTCGTGGTGGGAACACGCTACAGGATGCCAGCATCCGAGGTGACGACGTACTGGAGCTGATACCGGACCCCGAGGGCGGCTAGCTGAGATGCCTCTGCCGTTGGACCTGCTCCGGGTGCGATTGAGAAACGAGATAGAGATGTGCCAGCGTGAGCTGAGGCATCATATCGCGGTTTCGGATCCAATGCTCTCTTCATTCCCGGTGATGGTCAACGTGACATTTCTTCGAGTGCCAGGGCCGGATTGGGAGCAGGGAAAAGTCGTTCACAGGTTCGTCCATAGGATGGCCATCATAGTCAGCGAAGACTACCCCATAGAGAAGCCTATCGTGAAGTGGCAGACCCCGATCTTTCATCCCAATATCATGATGCCCGACGATGGCGGCTATGTGTGCACTAAATTGCTCGAGAACTGGGACTTCAGTTCGAACCTCGTGACTTTCATCAAAGGCATCGAGTCGCTCCTTGTGAATCCGAACCCCAAGAATCCCTTCGGGAACGATGTGTGCACAAGAGCGGCTTCCTACTTCAACAGGAACAAGTACCAACCCCCGATGCACATGGACCAGTCTGACAGACGCGTGAGGATTGTGGGGGATGCAAGTGGCTAGGCCAAGGATAGTCAGGGAGACAAGGAGGCCCATCGAGGAGAAGGAGCCTCCGGAACACTTCACGCTTTCCCCCCACGATTGGTTGTCGGGTGATTCGGTCGCTTTGTATGCCGAGGTGGCGGATTCCGGGAAACCCTTCGACGTCTACCTCTCGGCTACGGCCGAGAAGAAGATCAGGCTGCAAGCAGAGAAGGAGGCTCCCCGAAGGTTGGAGGTCATGGGGTTCCTCCTCGGCGAGGTCAGGGAATGGAAAGGCCACAAATACGCGGTAGTCAGAGACATAGTGACGACCGAGCTGAAGAGTTCGTCCTCGAAGGTTAGGTTCGATCCGCAGGGCTTCCCGAAGCTCTTCAGCAATCTGGACGATTCAGGTTTTGACTACGTTCTCGTCGGGTGGTACCACTCGCATCCGGGCCACACTTGCTTCCTCTCCAGGACGGATCTCGAGACGCAGCGCAGGATGTTCGACCAGCCATATCACACAGCGTTCGTGATCGACCCCATCAATCAGGACATGAAAGCCTTCAGGCTTTCAGGCAACGGCTATGATGAGGCGGCCTTCGCCATATTCGAAGGAGAGGCCAATGGTCGTCCGAGGAAGCCCAGAACTAGGAAACTCAAGATCAAGTCCGTTGGCTAGTGAACTGGTATTTCGAGGTCTTCCGCCGGTTCTGCTGCGTGAAGAAAGTATTTTCAGGCCATCGCACCTTAAGGTGATATCGAGGGAGAGGAGCCGAACGAGGGCATCGTTTGCACCGCTAGTAGCCACTCTTTGCGCGGTTTCATTCGTTCTCTTGCCGGTAGGTCAGGCACGCGCATCAGATGAGCAACACTTCCTCAAAGTCACCCCCTACAACTTCGGAGTCGTCTTCATCTCGGGCAACTTGACGGTGACGGTGACCAATGATCTGCCGCAGGTTGTATTCAAGCACAGTACGGACCCAGTCGCTCCTTCGTTCACGATACGTCTTCCACTCCTCTATCTCTACAACGACACAAACAACGACGGTGTCTTCTCTAAGTCGGAGGCCGTCTACACCGCCAACCTCGATTCGCACTACAATGTTGCGTGGAACGCGACCACCGTCGAGTTTGCCACAGGTCCTGTATCGGGGGAGTATGCAGTGTTGCGGATGGCCGCTACCCTCTCGCTTTACGATCAGCCGACTGACACGGTTCCGAGCATCGATGACTGGGCAAACATCACGTTCTGGTTCCAGATCACGGAAAACCCCGTGACATATACCAACTCTTACGGCAGCTTCACTGTTGCCGGCCGCACGGAGATGAAGATGAATTTCACCCTGGATATTCTCAAGAAGTTGAACTTCAGTGGCCTCGCGGTCGAGCACCTGTTAAAGGCTGGTGGCTCTACAAATATGTTCCAGATTAGGGAGACCTCGAACGCGGGTGGTTGGGCGATGACCACAGTGTCCAGCCACGTGGACGAGGGGCAATACGGTCTCAACATCACGCACAGGCTGAATCAGACTTCGCTTCCTGTTCAGAACATCAATTTCGCTAGGGATGACGGCACTGTCCAAGCGTTCTATGACTACAGCTCGGAGCCTTTGGTGAGAACCTCTAGTGACTATCGACCGGTCACCATGAACTCGTCCTACTACACGACTGGAACTGGCATGATGCTTTATGTGTCCTATGCGTTTTCGAACGACACCACCTCTCTATCGCACTCTTCGTTCCTGGGAATAGACGAGCGTGGATTCGTCGGCAGGGTCCGAGATTGGCTCAGGGAGAACCTTCCGATGATCATGGTGGTATCGGGGAGTATCGTTGCCGTGGTCGCGTTCGCTCTCCTCGCGTCGATGATACTACGACGGCGCTGGCAGGGAGGTACGAAAGAATCGAAACCGACTGAAGCAGAGATTGCAGACGAAGACCAGGCTAGACCCAGATAGCGTGCCGCTTGCGCATCCCGCCCTCGCTTTGGCCCAGCTTCTCCATGAGCATCGCGACTATACTATCCAAGTAGATGAGCGTGGCATCTTCGAACAGAGTACCCAGGGGAGCGAGCCTCTTTCTCTCTTCATCCTTCGGCGGTTGTATTAGGATCACGAGGTTGGACGCACCCGCGAGCTTCGAGTGTGTGTTCGCTGTTATGGATACGACCTTCGCCCCGACCCTTCTAACGATATTCGCGGTCTGCATGGCTGACATCGTCTCTCCCGTGTAGGAAACGATCACTACAACGTTTCCCTCCTCAACTATGGGTGTGACGGTCTCTCCGATAAAGAACACCTCGAGTCCCATCTGAACCAGCCTGATGGCAAAGGCTTTTGCAATCAGTCCCGACCTTCCGACACCGTAGATGAAGACCTTCCTTGAGCTGATTATGTAGTCGACGAATTTGTCCGTGTTCTCGATTTCGGTCTCGAGAGTCTTCTTGATGTTGTCGAGGATGAAGTCAACGCTCTCTTTCATCTGGATCCGGCCTTCTCCTTCTTGTTGTTCGTCTTGGTCTCCTTTGTCTCCTTGGAGACTTTCTTAGCCAAGACCCTTTCGAGGATGACCTTCATGTACATCGCGTCATGCTCCAGCAACGGAGAGCCTGATATGATCGTGATCGGTTGGTTGCGGTCCACTATTGATTCTGCCAGCGGCTCGAACCTGAGGTCTCCCTTCTTGATCGATGTGAACCTCTTCTCGTTGCCGCCCTCGTGCTCTACACCAGAGAAGTGCGTGTAGAATTCGCCATCAGTATGGTCCCAGACCTTGTCCAGCAGCTCGTCGAAGTCCTTGGGTTCTCTCAATAGCCCGTTCTCGCGAGCATGATAATGAGCGAAGTTCACAACGGGCACGACCCCATTCACTTCCTTGCAGGTCTTCAACACTTCCGGCAGCGCGCCAAAGATTTCCTGTCGGCCGCTCAATTCGAGACCTATCGGGATCCCGATCCCGTGCTTCTTGTACCACTTGGTCAGTTGCCCGATGCGGTCCTTGATCCTCTTCTGAGCGGTCTTGGGCGTGACATCCCCGTATAGGCCCATGTGAGTCACCACGACCGTCGCCCCGAGCTCCTTGGCCATGATCCCGCCCCAGCGGACAGAGTCCATGCTCTTGAAGGAGAGCTCGCCCTCCCCGACCAAGTCCATGTAGTATGGCGTGTGGATCGAAAGCGCCACATCGAGCTCGTCTGCCATGTCTCTCAGTTGTCGAAGCTCCAGGTAGCTCTTTGCGATGCCGCTAGTGAGTGCCACGAGGGTGTCTCCCTTCTTGACTGGCTCATCGAGGTCGGAGATGACCTGCTCCTTATTCCCTTTCTTCCTCACGATCTCGATCACCATGTCGGACGTGAGGTTCTTGGGTTTCAGACCTATCTCTTCGGGTTCCGCAGCCCTTTCCTGCACGTGCGCTCGGACGAGCTGCGCCTCCATTGCCGTGAGCCCGAGGTTGTGCACATCTTCGATGCCATCTCTCAATGTCCGTCCTTTGCAGGAGAGCGGAATCCCCGCAGGACCAAAACGAATCATCTAAACCCCCGGCGAGCCAGGATTTCCGTGTATATCGTACGCCATATATATCTTCTATTGACCTCGTGAAATAGCATTGTCTCCCAACGTATCCGTGCTTTCCCGCGCTGACCATTTCGGTCCTGATTTGTCATAGCCAGATATCGTGAGCCAGCAAATCCGGCGCATCCAAATCTTTATAAACGGTTCGCACATTAGCTCGGCTACTCTCTGGATGTCGGAGGAGTCAGAATGGGAATCAATCAAAGGAAGACCAACCCCAACCTCGTGGTCCTGATACAGCGTCTCAAGGACGCTAGCAGGGTCAACGGGGCACCTGTCTGGCGAGACATCGCTCTGCTGCTTGAGGGCCCGATGAGGAACTGGGCCGAAGTCAATGTCGGCAAGCTTAACCGATACGCGAGCGAGAACGAGACCGTGGTCGTGCCCGGAAAGCTGCTCGGAGCCGGCGAGATTGCGAAGAAGGTCACAGTCGCCGCCTACAGGTCATCGGGACAGGCAAAGGAAAAGATTGAGAAGGCAGGCGGAAGGAGCATGTCGCTCGACGAGATCGTCGAGGCGAACCCGAAAGGCTCCAAGGTCAGGATAATGAGGTGAATTGGTGGCTGTCATAAACGCTGAGGGACTCATATTGGGACGGCTCAGTTCACACGTTGCCAAGAGGCTGAGGAACGGCGAAGAAATAGTCATATTGAACGCCGAGAAAGCTATTATCTCAGGCAGGCGGAAACAACTCGTGGAATTCTACGCTCACAGGCGGACGAGGGGTGCGAGCCAGACGAAGGCCAAAGGCCCATTCTATCCGAGGACTGCGGACGCGATACTCAAGCGCACCGTCAGGGGCATGGTCGAGTACAAGAAACCCACTGGAAGGGCTGCCCTCAAGCGCCTTAGGGTATATCTGGGGGTTCCGAAGGAGTTCAAGGACGTGAAGATGGAGACCCTTGAGACGGCCAAGAAGCCGCATCTCGCGAAATTTGTTCATCTTGGGGATATCTCAAAGGAGCTCGGCGCGAAGCAGGAGTTGAGCAGATGAAAGTAGTCGTTTCTAGCGGCAAGAGAAAGAGCGCCGTTGCAAGGGCCAGCGTAAGGAAGGGGCGCGGGCTGGTCAGAATCAATAACGTCCCCGTTGAGATACACGAGCCACACCTTGCTAGGGCCATGATAATGGAGCCTCTCACTCTGGCGGGTGACAAGTCGGCCAAGGTCGACATTGATGTCAATATCCAGGGCGGAGGCGTGATGGGTCAGGCCAACGCCGCAAGGACTGCGATTGCGAAGGGTCTGGTGCAGTTCCTAGAGGACGATGTTCTCCAGGAGATGTTCGCGAAGTACGACAGATCGCTCCTCGTGTCAGATCCGAGGAGGAAGCTGCCGAAGAACCCCCAGGGAAGGGGCGCTCGGAAGAAGCACCAGAAATCATACAGGTGATGAAAACATGATCATACCGGTCAGATGTTTCACATGTGGGAAGGTCATAGGCAGCGCATTCGAGGACTTCGTCAAGAGAGTTGAGATGGGCGAATCGCCGAAGGATGTGCTAGATTCCCTGAAGCTCGAGAGGTACTGCTGCCGCAGGATGTTGCTGACGCACGCCAACTTGATCGACGAAGTCGCACCCTATTGATCATGCATATCGCACCTCGGATCTCTTCAGGGCCCGTGGGGTAGCTTGGTATCCTTCCAGCTTGGGGTGCTGGTGACTCGCGTTCAAATCGCGACGGGCCCACTCCAGGTCATGTGCCGGTCTGAGATCTAGTGACGGCTTTTGCGATGAGTCGCTCGTCCGCTTTGGGCAACAGGACCACCATCTTGGTGCCCTTTGTGTGGTCTCCCTGAACATGGTCCTCTGCCCAGACCTTTCCTCCACTGGCTTTGGCTATGAACCTGACGACGAAGAGCCCCAATCCAGTGCCGGCTACGGACATGTCTATCCGGTGGAACCTCTGGAAAACCCTTTCCTTCTCGTCGTCGGGAATGCCTTTCCCGTTGTCGGTGACTTCGATTCGCCAGTACTGGATACCGCCCTCTGCGGTCTGGCTGACCGACACATCGATTCTTGTCTCTTCATGAGTGTCGTATTTGATCGCATTGGTCAGTAGATTCGTGAATAGCCTGGTTGCGAGCCCACTGCATTTCGAATAGTGCGGGGTCTGCACGCTCTCGAACCCGATATCCACCTTCCTGTCGGAGAACATCCTCTTCGACTCCTCGATGGCCTCTCTGATGAATATGTTCAAGTCTTTGACCAGCAGATCGTCTTCGTCGATTGACTTGATTCTCGAGAGGTCTCTGACCGAGGAGCAGAGCTCGAAAGCTCCTTGGACGTCCTTGGTGACCAAGGTCAACGCACGGCGATCCTCCTCGGTTGCGAGCTTGGATTTCCAGAGATTGTCCAGGAAATGCAGTGCGGAGAAAGTGTAGTTCATGATGTCGTGGGACATGAGGTCGTTTAGGAACTCCAGTTCTGTCTGGGCGTCCTTGACAGCCTGCTCCATCTGTCTCTTTTCGGTGATGTCCTTGAAGACGACCTCAACGCATTTCCCAGGCATGAGATCCGCGAATCGCGCATGCAACAGGCCGATGACTATGCTCCCGTCTTGTCTCGTCAGCTCGATCTCGAGCCCGTTTATCGACCCTTCCTTCTCGAGCATCCAGATAATCTTGTCCCAGCTCTTCTTGCTGTCAACAAGATAGGAGGACAGCTTCACCTTCTGGGTCTCATCGATTGACTCGAGCCCGAGCACCTTCAGTCCTGCCTGGTTCGCAGAGTGTATCCTGCTGTCCTGGAGAATCACGGCGATTGGTTCGGGAGACATCCTCATGAGTGATTTATAGTTCTCCTCCGACCTCCACAGGTCCTCGGTTCTCTTCCGGATCTGCCGCTCAAGAGCCAAGTTCAGTCCCTGGAGTTCCAAGTTCTTGACCAGTATCTCCTCGTTGAGGTTGAGCGCGTGTTCGGAGATGGATACATCGGGCTTCTTGTAACCTGGAAACATCTTCGACAGTTCTTTCTCGGGAGCTATCACGAACCTGCATATCGTGCCTCCCTGAGCCACGCATTCCTCCTCGTACGCTCCGAGCTCAATGTCGTGAGGTTTCTCCCTGTGGAGCGCCAGCCTGCATATCCACGTAAGCACTCCGGCGGTGTAGGCGCAAACGGGTTCCCTTTGGAGGTCTTTGTTCTCCTTAAACGCCCATGCCTCCATTGAATTCCGAGTCGAGATTCTCGCGATCATGGAGTCGGGTTCGATGCTCTCAAGCTTGAGCATCCCGAATCCCCGCAGGGTGTACATCTCGAGCATCATCCCAGCGGCCTCGGCTGGATTAGCTGGCATTGCCGTCTTCCCAAGCGATGAAAGGAACTCTCGGGCGCCATCCTGACCTGCCCTGAACATGAAATCCTTCTCAAAGAATCCGATGTCGGCCCTGAGAGATTTCTTCAGCGAATAGAGCCCGCCAGCAACGTCCATCAGAATGGCCCGCTTGCCATCATACTCGAGCCTGCCTGCTTGGGGCATTAATGGAAGCTCGTCTGCCTTCTTCTCATGGTCACCTGATGGCAGGGTTTCACCTTCAAATGGGCACTCGGTCGTTTCCCGGACCGACCTTCGGGGATAGGAGATGCTGGAGAGTTATCTCTATGCAAGATGTGGAGAATGCTGATGCATCTAAATACTTTGTGAGCAGCAGTGTTGAAGGCATCCGATGGCGCTGGGAGATTCCTAAATGGGCTAACGATTGTTCATCATGATTGCGTAGGCTATTCTTAGGGCGCTCGCGGTCTCCTCGACGTCGTGCACTCTAACGATGTTCGCACCTTCCCTGACTGCCAGAACCGCTGCAGCTATTGACCCTGGGAGCCTGTCCGTCGCAGGCAATCCAGATATCTTACCTATGAATGACTTCCTTGAGACTCCGATCACAATCGGCTTGCCCAGCATTTTGAATTCTCGAAGTCTTCGGAGTATCTCCAGATTGTGGTCGACTGTCTTGCCGAACCCGATGCCCGGATCGATCATGATCTTTCGCGGGCTGATCCCAGCCTCCTCAGCTTCATCGATTCTGGCCTCCAGATAGGTCAAGATATCTCCAACAACATCCCGATATCGGGGTCTGACCTGCATCGTTCTAGGGTCCCCGCGCATGTGCATGATTATGACGGCCGCGTCATGCTCTGCCACAACCTCTCTCATCCGTGGATCTCGAAGACCTGATACGTCGTTCACAATCGCCGCTCCCGCATAGAGAGCGGCCTCTGCGACTCCTGGCTTCATCGTATCGATGGACACTCTGCCTGGGCGGACCTTGCAGAGAGTCTCTACTACAGGGATCGTCCGTCTCAATTCCTCATCCAAAGGCACGGAGACTGCCCCTGGCCTTGTGGACTCCCCTCCAACATCGACTATGTCTGCGCCCGTATCAAACATCGACAAGCCGGCCCGAACTGCCGCCTTCACATCTCCGCCTAAGCCGTCGTCAGAGAACGAATCTTTAGTGTTGTTGACGATTCCCATTACCCTGGGTTCATCCAACTTGAGCAGGCAAGTGCCGAGCCTTATGGATGATGGTTGCTGCGTTGAGGATATCGATGTGATCTCGTGCCCTTTCCTGTCGCTGCGAGCGTTCAGGACTCTCGACCTCCCAGTCCTAAGTCACCAGTAGGTCATCAACAAGCTCGGCTATGTCTTTTATCTCGATATCGACCTTGACAATCTCGTTCCCGAACCTCAGGTTGCTCACGCAGAACGGACACGATGACACCATCACATCGGCAATCTCAGATGCGGATTTCACGCGTCTGGAGGCAATCCTCTGGGCCGCTTGCGGATCCGCGGATCTGACCCCGCCTCCTCCCCCACAGCATCGGGCTGTCTCCTTGTTCTCGGCCAGTTCGACGAACTTCGCATCGGGGATCATGCTGATGACCTTCCGTGGCTCATCATATATCTTGAGGTGTCTGCCGATATGGCACGGGTCGTGGTACGTGATCCTCTTCGGGAATGGTTTGAGTTTAAGGTTCTGCCTCGCCAGGAACTGCACGAGGTGTTCGGCCTCGAAGGGGACCTCGACGAACTTGGGATATTGCTCCTTGAACATCCTCAGGCAGCCCGCACACGTGAATAGAAGCTTCTTCACTCCCAGCTTCTTGACAGCGACGACATTCGCCTTCATCAGCCTGACATAGTCCTTCTCCTTGGCGCCGATTCTCTGAAGAGTGCTGCCGCAGCAGACTTCGTCCACCAATGTGAAATCGACATTGAGCTTCTTCAGGAGGGAGATCGTATGCCTGGCTATCTCAGGCTGCCTGTATCTGGCGGTGCAGCCAACAAAGTAGCCTATCTCGGCCTTTTTGATGGGCACGCCGAAGTCGACGGTAGTCGTCTCGCCGTAGGGATTCTTCGTCTTCCTTATGTTCTCGATGACCTTCTTGTGTGCGGGCAGGATGCAGCCAGCTTCGACCAGGTCCGCTCTGGCGGCTTCGACGATATCCACGACCCTTATGTTGGACGGGCACCTTCTCTCACAGTCCTTGCACGTAGTGCACTGGTACAGTCTCTGCACGACCGATTCATCAGCGGGTATCTCCTGCCTTGCAAGGCCGTACGCGAGGATGACCTTGCCCCTCGCGACGGAAGGATCCCATTGGTTGTCTTCGAAGTAGGGGCAAACGCTCTTGCAGAAGCCGCAGAAGGTGCAGGTGAGCATCTCCTTCTCTAGCTTCTTCGCGCGTTCTGCCTTTATATATTTCTTCCTCGGCATAGCATCATTTGCTCGTCAATAACAGCGGTCTCACGGCGTTCCCAGGATTCTCGGAACTGTAATCACAGCGTCCATAATAAACGTGACCTTGGACTTTGGCCCCAATTCGCGAATGGCCGTGTCCACTGCCTCCTGCACTGTGTCCACCGGCGTCATATGCGCCTTTCTCGCTATCGCAGGGTCCAGTCTCGTCACAGCATACATCTTGCACATCAGGCCTATTTCCGCCATCTTCGCGGCCTTGTGGTAGCCCAGCTTGTAGCCATGAGCTATCTTGTCGAGGGCTTCCTTCGGGGTGCTCGCGCTTCCGAGCAGATCAAGGAAATTCGGCGGGCCGACGCCATCCCTGCAAGCACTGACGAGGATGATGACACCGCCGTCTCTTACCGCGTACTTCGCGTTGTCGAGCGCTTTCTGCGATTGGTACAAGTCTATGTCGTAGGGGAAAGCGGTGACTGCAACCACGATGTCTGCCCTTTTCTTCAGGTCTATGACGAAGACATCATCTGCCATCTTGCTCGCCTTCTGGAAGGAACCTCCGAGGTCTCCTGCAAAAGCGGCGCAAGTCCTGTGGTTCTTGTCCAGGACCACCATGATCGCGAATATCTTCCTGTCCTTGAGGGCACTCATCGCGTCTTCCATGTCCTCTGCCACAGGATTGCCGACAAGCTTGAGCGATTGAGCCTTAATGCTCAAGGCCAACTTGTGGTTCGCCTCGATTGTCTCATACGCCGAAACCCCTGGAAGGAATGACTTTCTGCCACCGGTATAGCCGGCGAAGTAGTGAGGCTCGACACTGCTGATCACGATGATCCTGTCGGCGTCTGCGACCAGCTTGTTCATCTTGAGCGGTGTGCCGTTCTTGGACGTGCCCAGGAAGACCATTTCGCTCTTCTTCGCATCATGAGCATAGACATCCTCCTTGATCTGAGCGTACAGGTCGCCGAAGATGTAGTTGTACTCCTCCTCTGTGGGCGCCCTGTGCATGCCGGTCGCGACGAGGTATCTGACGCTCTTGTTGATCAGGAACGGAAGGATCGCATTGATTATCCTCCATGTTGGAGTGGGTCTCGTGGCGTCGTTGACTATGATCAGTACACTCTTCCCGTCTTTCAAGAACTCAGGAAGTGACTTCGAATTCACGGGTTTCTTCACTGCGTCAAGGATTACCTGGACCTTGTCGTCTGCCTTCACATCCTTCTGGTAGACGATCTCCCCGAGGTTCCCGTCGGGAACCTCCACTATCTCCTTGCCTCCCCCGTATGGTATCTCAACCCGCATTGGGACTACCGCGCAGGAATGGGACTTCCCGTATTAGTAGGTTCAGGCCTGTCGTGCCACCCAGCTCTTGCCTGGACCCTTGGTTGAAAAGTCTTAATAACTCGCTACGAATCTGTATCAGTCGTCAACTACCACCCATTGAAATGGATGGCTTGTAACTGACCTGAACGGAGGTTCGATGCTCCGCGTCACTGGTCGCTACGATTGGCTGGTTGACTTTGGGGATGCCGCCCCTTAGACACCGTCACGGTATCAGCAGCCTACTCCCGCAGGAAGGCTTCACAGACATCTTATCCACCCCGTCATTGCTGACGACTTGCCCGCAGGAGCAAGTTTTGGGGTGTGGGCACTTCAACCGTCTTTCTCCCATTGGGAGTGTCTTGCCAACCGAGGTTGGCGGCCCACGCAATACCGAAAACATATTGTCTGGGTGGATATATATGTCTGACGCTCCAATTCCTCCTCCCATTAAAATGGGAGGTCTCCTTGGAGGGATTTACATGAAGACTCTCGGCACGCTGGGCGAGAGAGAGACGATCAGGATCATCGAGAGGATCATCAAGAGCGATGCGACGGTCGGCCCGGGCGACGACTGCGCCGCCATAGACATAGGCAACAGATATCTTCTGGTCACAACCGACATGATGGTCACGAAGGCTCACATCCCGAAAGGTATGGGGCCATACGACATCGGCTGGTCTATTGTGGCTGTGAACTTGAGCGACATAGCCGCCATGGGCGGTACACCACTCGGCCTCGTGACCGCAATCGGCATCACGAGGGGCCACCCGATTGAGTTCATTGAGCAGATGGTCGACGGGATGAACGACTGCGCCAGGCGGTTCAACACCAGCATCGTAGGCGGCGATACGAAAGAGCACGACGATCTCGTGCTCTGCGGGACCGCCTTTGGGGAGGTCGCCAAGGACGGGATACTTCTGAGAAAGGGAGCGAAGGCTGGTGACCTAATCGCGGTCACAGGCAGTCTCGGAAGGGCCGGTTCCGGGTTCTTTTCGATGAAGAAGGCTCTCGGGCTGAAAGAGGCCGAAGACGCTCTCAAGCGGCCCTGGCCTCGGGTCCGAGAAGGAATGCTGTTGAGCAAGTCCGGTTTTGTCACCTCAGCTATGGACATATCCGATGGCCTCTCGACCTCGATCTTCGAACTGTCCCGCAATTCCGGCATGACCCACGAGGTCGACTACGCCCGGATTCCCAAGGCCAAGGAAGTAGAGATGGCCTTCCATGACCTGGAACGACAGAAGGACCTGGTCCTTAACTTCGGAGACGACTACGAGCTCCTGTTCACTATCAAGCGAGAGGCAGAGGATGATCTTGGTAGACTCTCGCAGGAATGTGGATGCCCTATGACCGTCATTGGGAAGGTCACCAGCGGCGAGGAGAATATCCTCATCGACAACGGAAAACGCGAGAAGCTGGAGAACCTCGGTTATGAGCACTTCCGTACGCGCCAGCCATGAGGCTCAGTTCTACAACAGAGAAGGCGGCAAGGTCAGGTGCGGCCTCTGCCCGCACTCTTGCTTGATAGCCGATGGAAGAAGGGGATTGTGCGGCGTGAGGGAGAACAGGTCAGGGACTCTGTATTCGTTGATATACGGGCTTGCTTCCTCGATTCATGCCGATCCAATCGAGAAGAAACCTCTGTTCCACTTCCTGCCAGGCAGCACATCGATCTCATTCGGGAGCATCGGGTGCAATCTCTTCTGTCAACACTGTCAGAACTACTCCATATCAAAGGCGAAGTTCGGCCAATTCGACCTGACCGAGCTCACTCCGGACGATGTTGTGAGATTTGCTGGAACCACTGGCTCGAACTCGGTCTCTTGGACGTACAACGAACCGACCATATGGCACGAATTCACGACCGTGGCCTCCAAAGCCGCCCATGCTGCAGGCCTGAAGACGAACTATGTCACCAATGGATACATTCAGGAAGCACCTCTCAGGGAGCTGAAGGGCGTTATCGACGCGATGAACATCGACGTGAAAGCCTTCAACGAGGGATTCTACAAGGAGATATGCGGAGGAACCCTCGCCCCCGTTCTGAAGACCTGCGAGGTCGCCGTTGAGTTGGGCATTCACGTCGAAGTGACATACCTGATCATCCCGGAGCACAACGATTCAATGGATGAGATATCTCAGTTCAGCAGATGGGTGGTCGATGCTCTTGGAGCTGAGATGCCCATCCACTTCTCCGCATTCCACCCGGACTACAAGCTCACGAATCTGCCCCGCACACCGGAGAGGACACTGTCACTAGCCTATGATCAGGCCACGAAAGCGGGCGCTGAGTTTGTCTATCTAGGTAACATACTCGCCGGAGACAAGGATGACACTCGCTGCCCCAAGTGCGGAACCCGCGTGATTGAGAGGGAGGGGTTCTCGGTCCGGTCCTCGAACCTCAAGGGCAACAGATGCGGGAAATGTGGGGCCGAGCTGAACCTGGTAATCTGAACCCGATTGGATTCGTGACTTCTCGCATGCGAGAGTTTCTCAAAAAGGGAACATCAAGAACAGGAGATTCCCGACAACGGTCGTCAAGACCAAACCCGCAAGCATCGGAACAATGAATGGTATCTTCGGGGTCACCCAGATCCTCTTGTAGCCTGAATTCACTAGAAGTTCGATGTCGGACCTCAGGTCCTCCTGCTTGCGCGGTCTAGCATGTGTCACATGTCTGCCATCTACGATGCTCTCCATCAGCCAGACATGTTTCCCCGCAATCTCCGTTGCATCCATCTTGTACCCAAGTAGTCCTAGCGGGAACGCAAGTTCCTTTCTTGACAAGTTCCATGCGAGGAATGCCAGCGGAGTCAGTGCGACGATTATCGCTGCATTGACAAGGATCGAGAATGAGAACGGAAGGAGTATCTCTGCTGCAGATGTTTCGCCATGCAGGATCGGGAAGGATGCAAATCCCGGATAGAACGGAAAGAGGATGGAGAGTGATATGAGCGCCTTGGCATCCGCCCCTCCACGAACCACGTCTAGCATATACATCACGACAACAAAGAGCATCATACCAGGAACGGCGAGTAGATGCTGGAAGTACTCATCATCTCCATACAGGTATGCCAGCAGCAACATGGAACCAACGGCCAGCGCGTACTTTCCGAAGGTCGCGAACCTCGCCCTCTTGGTTTCCACCTCCGAGCCCAAGTAGACATCGGATAGTATTGCCAAAATCGGGACGAAAACCAGTAGGTACTCGATTGGTTTCTCGTCAGCCATGAGTTGGACGAGTATGAAGCCGAGACCCGAGACCGCAAGTCCAATCCAATAGCAGTTGGGCACCCTTCTCGTCCTCAAATCCAAGACTGAAGCATAAGCCAGAACCGACGCGCTCGCGACAAGCCGCAACGCATTGATGGCTTCTGCGGAATCCACGCGAATGGATTACAGTGGCCGTACTTAAGACGTTCTAGCTGCGTCCTCGCTATGTTCGCAAGCCAGCTCGAGCTGAGGAAGGGCAAGTAGTAACTGACTATCAGTCACAAATCTCGAGTCCCAGCTGCTCCGCGATATCGAGCGCCTTCCTGTATTCTACCAAGCGCAGCGGCTTCGATATCTCTTCGAAGTCCTTGGCTCTGTGCTCCGGGTGGTACTGAGCCATCACGTTGACCTTGACGTCATGGAGGTTCTCGGCGATCCAGGAGAGAGCGGGTCGGGTGCAGCACTCGACATGTCCTGGGAGCACCAAATGTCTGACTATCATCTCTGCTTGCGCCCTGGCCAGTTGATGGTTCCTTTGGACTATCCTCATGTAGTCCGGCGCGTTAGAGAGCCTGAGTGCACACTTGTCGTTTCCGTATTTGAAATCGGTCAAGTAGACATCTATCACTCTTGCTAGTAGTTCCATCCCCTTCCCCGACAGATACATGTTGGAATTCCAGACCTGGGGAATGTTGGCTCCGCACTCTCGAAGGACTTCAAGTATGTAGGGCATGTTCGATGTTGGATCGCCGCCGACCCAGTTGACGTTCCTGGCAAGACCATGAACGCCTCTAGATTCGGGTCCGCGTTCTGATCCAATTGCCTTGGATTCGATCATTCTCGCCATCGTTCTCGGGGGGATGACCATTCCAGCATCAGGCCTGGTGCTTATGTCCCAATTCTGGCAATAGACACAATTGAACGTGCAGCCACAAAAGAAAATTGTGTAGGACGGCACAAGATCTGGTTCTTCGCCCATGTGGAGGAACTCGCTGCTTATTTTTGCTTCCGAGACTCCGCAGTGACCCTTCTCCCCGGAGCTCCTCCTCGCTTCGCATCTCCGCTCGCACAACTGGCAGCTGTCAAGCATCTGGCGTCCAAGCTCGGTTTTGAGGTCTAGCAGAGAGGTTTTCCCGTTGCGCGGCTCGGAACGCAACAATGCAGATGTGTGTGCCTTCCAGAGGCTCTTCTGGTCCGATTCGAGTTCGATATCAACCCGATCCTCTTTCGTTCTCAGATAGTTGGCCTTTTCGTCTCCGTCGAGGATTCTGTAGTATCTGGAAAGTGAATTCGAAGGCATCAGGGGTTGTAGTTGTGCGAAGACACATTTAATACTTTCAGGCGCCGTCCGAGATCGTATGCGCCTCGCCTCGACCAATGGACTGCCTGACCTGTGGAAGGAGACCTACGATCTGGTGGCTCAGGTGCCCGAAGGGCAAGTGACAACCTATGGCGAGGTGGCGAGGGCCCTGGGGGATGTCGTTGCCAGCAGGTTTGTGGGGCTCGCAATGAGCAGGAACGAAGACATTGACAGAGTCCCTTGCCGTCGGGTCGTTCGGTCAGACGGGTATGTTGGGGGCTATACAGGAGGAGGCCCGGAGAAGAAGATCGATCTGCTCCGCAATGAAGGGATCGAGTTTTCGGGGGGGAAAGTTGCGGATCTTGACAAGGTTCTGTTTTCCGATTTCAAAACCAACTACCCTCTGAGAAAGCTGAGAAAAACACAGACAGACCTGAAGAGACATCTTGTCCTCAAGGATTGCAGGAAGAAGATCAAATCCGTCGCTGGAATCGATGTTGCTTTTGACGGCGAGCACTCGTATGCTGCGCTCGTCAAGTTCGACTTCAAATCCAAGGAGGAGACGGCCAGGCATGTTGTTGAGGGAGAAGCAGTATTCCCCTATGTTCCAACCTATCTGGCCTTCCGGGAAATCCCGGTCATTCAGCCTCTTATGGATTTTGTTGATAGCGAGACCATCCTGATGTATGACGGAAACGGCGTGCTCCACCCTGAAGGGTTTGGCATCACAAGCCAAATCGGAGTTGTCTTCGGTGTGCCGACAATCGGAGTCGCCAAGAGACTTCTGTGCGGTGAGATGTCACGTGGCTCCTCGAAAGGGGTAATCAAGGTAGTGCTCAACGGTCAACTCGTCGGCCATGCATTGCGCGGAGGTCAGTCGGAAAGGCCGGTGTTCGTTTCCGCTGGTCACAGGGTATCTCAGGATCAGGCGAAGGCCATTGCTGTGAGGTTCTTGACGCACCGCGTGCCAGAACCTACGCGCGTTGCCCACATCGTCGCAGAGTCGGCACGCCGCGGAACAAATCACAAATAGCCGCACGTTGGTGGGCGTCAACGCATGCGGATCAGCATATTCGGTGCCGGCTCGCTTGGAAGCGCTCTTGGAGGTCTTCTGGCGGGCACAAATGAAGTGGCGTTAGTCGGAAGACACCCTCATGTCGACGATATCAGAAGGAACGGGCTCACTCTCGTGGGCGACAGGCCCCGTTCCGTCAGGCTGGAAGCGGCTGAGAGCGTCAGAGACCTCGCTCCTCCCGAGCTGTTGATCGTCACCACGAAGGCATATGACACCGAAGAAGCAGTTCGGATATGCAAACCCTGGACCGACAAGGAGACAATGGTTCTCACGCTTCAGAACGGCTTGGGAAATCTCGAGCTTCTAAGGGCGTGGAAAGGTAGCAGTGCTTTTGGAGGCACTACCACGATGGGGGCCAGGCTGTTTTCGCATGGCAGGGTCAGAGTGTCTGGCATTGGCAAGACCGTCATCGGAGCGGATATGGATCCCACGGGGGCGGCGATTCTTGCGTGCGTTTTCTCGAAGGCGGGAATCCCAGTCACGGTCAGGAATGACATCTCTCGTGAGATATGGGCGAAGGCAGTGGTCAGTGCATGTATCAACCCTGCAACTGCAGTGTTGCGAGTGTCCAATGGAAAGCTCCTCGACAGCCCGATCCTCTCGCGCTTCACTCGTGAGGTTTGCCAGGAATGCATCGAGGTCGCGCGTTCGGAAGGAATCCAGTTGAGTTCCGCATCAATGTACGCGCGCGTGCGAGCCGTGGCAAGAGATACCTCAAGAAACCTGTCCAGCATGCTTCAGGATGTTGAGCGAGGTAACCGAACGGAGATAGGCCAGATAAACGGGGCGTTCTGCAGGACTGGCAGGGACAAAGGCATTCCGACTCCGCTGAACAACGCACTGGTAGCGATGGTCGGTTCACTTGATAGCGTCGCTCGCCAGCAGAAAGCTTAATATCGTGACACGATGCATTTCCGAGTTGTGGTACGATGGTTGATGTAAGAGAATTGGCAGCCAACGCCAAAGTGCTCAGGAAGAAAGGCCTGGGCGTAAGAGAAATCGCAGATGAGCTTCACCTCTCCGTAGATACTGTCAACTACCTGATTGAATACGGAGCGGAAGGGTTGCCTCCATCGGATGTCAAGATAGGGTGGAGGTCTGTAGGTGTCTCCGGATACCGCATCGGGCTTATGTCCGAGCTAATGGCCGATATCGCGCTCGAAGAACTGAGCAAGAGCGAGAAAGATGCTGACGTGGTGCTCGGGATATCCATAAACGGTGTTCCCTTCGCCACACTACTCGCAGAGATAATGGGACTTGATGTCGGGGTCTACCGACCGCACGCAGAGAGTCAGGCGGGGGGCGCATTCAGCTCCAACTTCGCCTCTGTCGCTGACGGGAAGAAAATCATAATCGTAGACGATGTGCTCAGCACGGGGGCGTCGATCAAGGGTGCCATCGCCGACATCAAAGAAATGGGCGGTGTTCCCGTTCTGGCTCTCGTGATCGTCAACAAGAGCAGTCTCAACGAGGTCGATGGCGTTCCGCTCAGAGGTCTCATCCGAGCCAGGTCGCTCGGTGGAACAATTCTTGGTGGGGGCGCAAGCAAGGGCTTCCCGTACGGCTAGAACTTCTTCGCCGAAGCCTTCAATGCGTCGACGACGGGCATCTGCTTTCCCAGCATCAGCCGCTCGAGGGCTCCCCCTCCAGTGCTCACGTAGGACACTCTCTCGATGTAACCGAATCTATTGGCCGCTGCCGACGAGTGCCCTCCTCCTATCACGGAGAACGCTTCAGACTCGATGATGGCTTCGAACAGCTCGCAGGTCCCCCTGCAAAACGCCTCCTTCTCGAAGACGCCTGGAGGCCCGGATAGGAAGACGGTTTTGGAGGAGATCACTATCCGCCTGTACTTCTCGATGGTCACAGCACCTATGTCCTTGATGGCTGCGTCCGCAGGAATGCCATCCAGCTTGTATTCGACTCTCTGTCCTTCGACATCGATGGCTGCGTCTTCAGGAAGATGCAGTTTCGAACTGTGGGCCGACATAAGCCTCTTGGCTCTTTCTATGACCTCATCTGTGACGTCCTTCTTCGCGAGTGCTTCAGTTCTCGTACCAATCTTCCTGCCCAGAGCCCATAGGAAGGCGTATCCCGCCAATCCAGCAATCAGTAGGTTATCCACATGCTCCCGCTCTGAAAGGACCTCAATGACCGGCAACGCGTCTGCGAACTTCGTGCCCCCGAAAATGTATGTCGAGGGCCTCTTCGGACTCTGGAAGACCTGGGTGAGCGTCTTGACCTCTCTTTCCATCAACCTTCCAGCTGCCGAAGGCAGGACCGGAGTGAATCCGACCAATGAAGCATGCGATCGGTGAGACGAACCGAAAGCATCGTTCACGAATATGTCAAACAAGGGAGCGAGAGATTTCACCAGATCTGACTCGGCGTGCTCCTGAGGTGTCTTCTTCACCTGTTCCTCTGGAAAGTCCCTCACATTCTTCAGTAGAATGCATTGTCCCTCAGCCAGACCCTCGATTGCGTTGACTGCGTGCGTTCCCATCAGATCGTTGACGTAGACAACCCTTCTGCCAAGGTATTGGCTCATGTACGCAGCGTGTTCGTTCAGCGGGATGAAATCGTAATCTCCAGGCCTACCCTGATGCGCCAATACCGCCGTCTTGGCGCCTCTATCCATGAGTTCTCTTATGGTGGAGATACACCCTTTGATCTTCGAACCATCCTGGAGTCTCAAAGTTTTCTCATCAACAGGAGAGTTGATGTCTATCCTGAGAAGGACTCGCTTTCCCCTCAAATCAAAATCATCAAGGGTGCGGAACCCCATTCCGCTGACTGTCTTCTTCCACGTCGACCCAAGGTCATCGGCATGAGCGTGACGCAAACAACCTGAGTCGTCCGAGTTCTCTCCCAAAGTCCAAACCCCCGCCCGAGTGGATGCCCGGCAGTCGGACCGCTTCCGCCCATTCTCCCAGATTGAGCGAACGGTATAAATGAGTACCGTAGCTAACACGGTCGAAAGTATTTAGATAGGGAACACAGTTAGCAGAAATGGAATGGAATTCGGCCGTGTTTTTGCACCGCAGGATCCTGAATGGATGTGTTGGATTTGAAGGGAATTGAAATCGAGGAGCTACTAGTCAAGGACGTAATGAGTTCGTCTGCTGTGACAGCCACCAAAGGAGAGATCCTGTCCGACGTAATCTCCCGGATGAAGAAAGACCACCTCAGGGAGATTCCTGTTCTGGAGGGGAACAAGCCCGTCGGTCTGGTAAGCTATTCGTCTTTTCTTCTCAGGAGAAGTCTGCCGTTGTCGTCGAAGGTCGAACAGGTCATGCATCCAGCACCGAGGCTTGAGGAGGATATGCCAATCACCAAGGCGGTCGAGGAAATGATGGCTTCCGGAGTCAGGGGTGCCCCTGTTGTGAGGAACGAGAAGATGGTTGGCTTCGTTTCGAGAACAGACATCATCAAGGTGCTTCCAAATGTGGAGCAGCTCAAGAACAAGAAGGTCTCAGAGTTCATGACCAAGAACCCTCAATTCGTGACCGAAAAGGATAGCGTTCGTAGGGCGCAGATGTTGATGAAAGGTCTGATGGAGAAATCGCTTCCAGTTGTCGACAGCAATGGCAGACTGGTCGGCGCCGTGAGCATGCACGAGGTCATGGAGATCATCTGGTCGCCTAAGTCCTCAAAGCCGTACAATGAACTAATCGGAAGTGACAAGGAACCTCCAGATATCGCTGTCGGCAGCATCATGAGCCAGCCTGCGATTTCAGTCTCACCCAGTGACTCAATCGGCAAGGTCGCGTCGCTCATGCTGGAGAAGGGTCTGGCAACCATCTTCGTACACGAGGGTGAGAGGCTCGTGGGAGTGGTATCGCAAGCGGACCTCATGGAACAGGTCATCAGCCTCAAGAAGAGAGAAGGCGTGTATGTCCAGATTACCGGGCTTGTCGAGGAGGACCCTGATGTATACAATATACTCTATGATCAGATTGAGAAAGCGATGAACCGAATCGATAAGATACAGTTCCCGCGTGTTTTCACCGTGCACATCCAGACCTATCACTCAGAGGGAATGAGGAGCAAGTACAGCCTCCACTGTAGGCTGACGACTGATCGGAGCATGTACTACGCGAGCCAGACGGACTGGGATCTACACAGGACGATGGATTCGCTGCTCAATCAGCTGGAGAAGACCGTGAAGCGCGAGCATGAGAAGACCTTGGATTTGAGGAAGAAGGCGACGGAGCTATAGCTTCCAGTACTTGGAAGCTATCTGTTTGCACCTGACTAAAGTCCCTCTCCCGAGGCAGCTGTTGTCGATGATGTCCGTGAACTCTAGAGGAACCTCGATCCCCTCGGATTTCCCGATTGCGCCTGCCACAACTTCCGAAAGCGCCTGGACATCGTAGCCCCCCTCCAGCATGAACGTTATGCGTTTTCCGCATACCTTTGAAAGCTCGATCAGCTGCTCAGCCTGCCTGACATGCCCCTCAGAGGATAGAGTCAGCGATGCCAGGGTGTCGCGGTAGTGCGTGTCCATTCCCCAACTGACTAGCATCGCATCTGGTTTGAACTCGCTTACAATCGGTTTTATGATTTCCTCAAATGCCACGTCGAAAGTAGAGTCTCCGCACCCGGACTGGAAGGGCATGTTCACGTTGTAGCCTTCGCCTTCACCCTTTCCGACATATTCCACAGGCCCCGTCCCTGGGAATATCCCTGCTTGGTGCGTTGAGATGTAGAGGATTGTGGGGTCGAACGCGAAGATTTCTTGGGTGCCGTTGCCGTGATGGACATCGACATCCACGATCGCGATCCTCTTGTCTCCCATCCTTTGGAGGTATCTTGCGGCGATCGATATGTTGTTGAAGTAGCAGAAGCCCATGCCGTAGTCCTTGCCCGCATGGTGGCCTGGCGGACGGGTGAGTGCAAATGTGGGCTTTCCATGCTCCTTCGAATACTTTGCAGCATCGACAGCACATTCCGCGGAAAGGGCGGCGATTCCGTATGTCTCGTGATGGACTTGGGTGTCAAGCGTGAGGCTGCAGTCACCACAGGTTCTGATGAAGTCAACGTAGTCGTCGCTATGTACCAAAAGCAGTGTTTCCAGTCTTCCAGTCTTTGATGTAATCACATTCTTCCAAAGGCCGTGCTCTTTCAGCTTCTGCATGATGCCTTTGAGTCTCTCGGGCGACTCGGGGTGGAAAGGATCCTGAACGTGACCCAAGAACTCATCGTTGAAGAAGATGGCCACAAATGCCTGAAGCTAGCTCTCCGTAGATAAGCGTTTCTCGGCCATGGCACTGTAACGGCGCAATCGATGTAGCACGTCTCACCGTGCCAGCCAATGCGCGCGGATTCTTAGGTTCATCAGTGAGAGATTTGCTGGCGACACCTTAGAAGAGACCGAGGCTCTATCGAAAGAAATATGTCGGTTCTAGACGGTATCTTGCACAGTGATGCAATGGATCTCGGGCAGTTTGTCCTCCTCATCATTGCGATTGTGCTTGTCTCAATAATCTTCTACATTAGTGGCGCGATAGTGAGCGGGGATTGGGTCGTCCAGGCGCCGTATGTACTGCGAATTGTCATCGTGTCGATATTCGCCGTCGTGGCCATCCCCGTGCTTCAGAATGTGATGGGGGAATTCGACCTCGGAGATCTGGGTCTGCTGTTTGCGTTCGTACTCCTCATCCTAGCTGTCAGGTTCATATTGGTCATTGAGCTAACGGTGAATGATGAATGGCTCGCATCCATAGTCATTTCATTGATCGGCGTCGTGCTTCTCTACATAGTCGACAAGATCGCGATGCATCTGACGGATATCCAGATGCCGTCGCTCTTCTAGATGGTCAGGAATTCCTTGGGAGCCGATGTCAGTATTCGGCATCCTTTCTTCGTGACCAGGATATCATCCTCAATCCGGACCCCGCCGAAATTCCTCTCATACACTCCAGGCTCGACGGTGAGAACCATTCCTTCTCTCAGGGTCATGTCCCTGGCAGAGGATATCGAACCGGGGTCATGAACCGAGAGCCCAAGGCCGTGGCCCGTGCTGTGGATGAACCTTCCTTTGAACTTCGATCCGTCGATTATCCTACGAGCTGCTTGATCGACTTCCTTTCCTTGAACGCCGTTGTGTATTGCATCTATCGCGGCCAACTGCGCTCTTAGGACGACATCGTACATCTCCTTCTGCTTGGCGTTCGCTCTTGAGCACACAAAGGTTCTCGTGAGGTCCGCTCCGTATCTCTTGTATGATGCGCCGAAGTCGAACAGTGCTAGCTGGCCCTTCTTGAGTTTCCGCGATGCTGGGACGTAGTGTGGTTCCGCGGTGCCAGGACCAAACGACGCGTTAGTCGCAAAGGAGGGACCTGCCGCCCCCAGTTTCATCATCCTATAGTTCAGCTCTGCCGCTGCCTCAGTTTCCATCTGCCCTTCTCTAACGAGCTCTGGTATCTCCTCCGCGGTCCTGCACGTGATATCGCAGGCCTTCTTGATACGAGAGATCTCTTGCGCGTCCTTGATCATCCTGGCTTTGCCGAGGGCTTCGGACACGTCCTTCAATCTCGCCCCCTTCGCGCACTTCCTTATGAACTGGTAGTTGGCGTGGGTTAGCTCTCGCGAGTTGATCCCGATTGTCTCGCACCCCTTCAGGCGTTTTGCCAGCTTTTCATCACGTTCCTTCCTAGTCTGGAACACGGTGGTCTTGGCTCCAGATAGCCTCGCGCTCAGTTCCTCCAACTCGGATGAGAGGACTTCGACCCCCCGACGCGTCACGATGGCCACACAATCCTCGAACAGGCCATTCACAATGTCGGTCGCGTAGAAGAAGCTCAGGTCCAAATTAGGTTCCGAAGCGTTCGTAAGAACGATTGCGTCTATCTCCGTCTTGAGCTGCGAGAAAATCCTCTTCTCTTTCGTGGCCAAATGATCACGACGAATTCGCTTAATGCGATTGAGCGTATAAAGAGCTGATGCTGGCTACACGCCAACCCAGACGGTTCCTGTGATCTTCCTGATGGCAGAAATCGCAGAAAGCGCGGCCAAGTAGCTGGTTTTCGGGTTCCTTGGAGAGGGAACGTTCCTGGTGACGACATCGAGTTCGCCGAATTTGCCTTTGGCTTTGAGATGGTGCTCGTTCGTCTGGACCTGAGGGTCACACATTATCCTTATGCGAGTCTTCTCGAAACCTATCCCAGCAATCGATATGGTCGCAGCGACATTGATGTTCTGGGGGAAATGCTTGACCGCCTCCCTCGCGGTCCCGTAGAACAGTTCGGTTCGTTCCCGCAGTTCCGACGCCACAATGCCCTTGGACTCGAGGTAGGGGTTTGGCCCGAACGCTGAAGGCGGTTTGGTCGTTGTCAACGTCACTTCATCGATTTGCTCGAGGCTTGCAGCTCCGAGAGCATCTATTCCGCCAATCGCTCCGCTCGGTATGTAGATCTTGGCGCTCTTGCGCTTTGCCAGTCTGAACGCGTCCTTCTGGAACTCCTCGTCCCGAAAGACCCCGACACTCATGATCAGGACATCCACTCCGGCAGAGAGAGCGAGCGGCACGTAGTACCTCGCAGCATCCTGGCTTGCGGCCTCAACAACCAGCTTTATGTCGTTGAGTATGGGAACGATGTCAGGCACGTACCTCACTTTTGTCATCTTCTCTTGGAGCCTGGTCGCGCACTCCTTCGAGCGATCTGTCAGATAGACGATATTGATCTCTGACATCGGCTCGACAGCACGCGCGATTGTCGTTCCAATCGCCCCGCAACCAATGACGCAGATGTTCACGACGAAAACAGAGGGCAGGGAGATATAAAGACTTTCACTGATAACGCCCCCACACCTGGCCAGCATCTTCATTTTCCTTTGCGCATACTATTTGTGCGCGTCTCACGTTATGCGAAGAGACATCGAATGACACGGTCTCGCAGCACCGCTTCTCTGAAGCGAAAAGCAATGGATATTGACAGAATACTCACAAAGGTCTATGGCAGGAAGGATCCTGAACTCGAAGATGATCCATTGGATACGCTTGTCGAGACGATCCTGTCTCAGAACACAACTGACAAGAATTCCCACAGTGCTTTTGAGGCGCTGAAGAAAGCCTATCCGAACTGGGACAATCTTGTGGGCGAGGATGCGGACAAGGTCGCGAAGGTGATTCGCTCTGGAGGCCTCGCTGGGATCAAGGCTTCTAGGATACTGGGTGCCCTGGAATTCATCAATAGGGAGAGGGGTGTCCTGGACCTCGATTTTCTAAGGGACATGAGTCCACTGGATGCTGAGGCTTGGCTGGCCCAGATGAAAGGTGTTGGTCCGAAGACGAGATCCATCGTCTTGTTGTTCTCGCTGGGAATGCCAGCTTTCCCGGTCGATACGCATATCCACAGAGTGACAAAACGGATCGGTCTCATCGGTCCGAGGGTCTCGCGTGAGGAGGCCCAGACAGACCTGGCCGCCCTTGTCCCTCGAAGGGAGTTCTTCAATTACCATATCAACCTGATTGAGCATGGACGAACGGTCTGTCAGGCGCGGAAGCCTAGATGCCATATGTGTCAGATATCCAGGTATTGCAACTACTTCGTTCGCACAGCCAAGGCAGAGAGTTGATATATCGACTACAGTCTTTTTGGCACGATGAGGTACAAGCTTCTCGAACACACGGCCGACGCGATGGTCGAAGCGTACGGTGAGACGCTTGGCGAGAGATTCGCCAACGCTGCCTATGCCATGTTCGATCAAATTACCGACATTACGAAGATCGAGCCTTTCGGCGAGTTGAAGATCGTGCTCAAGGCAGAGAATAGGGAACAGCTTCTGGTCGATTTCCTTCAGGAACTGCTGTTCGTCCACGACACGGAAGACCTGGTGTTTGGCGAGTTCGAAGTGACAACGGACGGAAAAGCGCTTGAAGCGCTGGTGAAAGGGGAGGAGTTCGATGAGAAGAAGCACCCGAAGAGGTCCGTTGTCAAAGGAATCACGTATCATCGTCTTGAGTTTGACGACGAAGAAGGGAATGTTACCGTACTGTTCGATGTCTGAGGTGACTCGGTGAAAGGTTCCGCTATCGCTCATCCAATCGAGGGATTGATCAAGTATCACGGATTGAAGGACGAGACACTGAGGATACCTTTTCATGATTCGATATCCGTCGCCACATCTCCAACCGCCTCGCACACAACCGTGGAGTTCGGCAGGTTCAAGAAGGACACCGCCAGCGTTGACGGAAAGCAACTAGCAGATCGAGAGCTCGAGCGAGTTGTGTTCGTCGTGGACGAGGTGCGACGCAGGAGCGGCCTGGATCTCAAGTTCAGGATGGTCTCCAAGAACAACTTCATGTCAAACGTTGGGCTCGGCGCATCCGCATCAGGTTTCGCAGCGCTTGCGGTCGCAGCTTCGAAGGCCGCTGGGCTGAAGCTATCTCTCGAGAAGATGTCAGTGATAGCAAGACGAGGTGCGGGCTCGGCGACCCGGTCCGTCACGGGCGGATTCTCCCGTTGGAGGGCGGGGTTCGAGGACGAGGAGTCATATTCGTACCAGATTGCTTCTGAAGATCTCCAGATGGGAATAGTCGTCGCGTTGATCCCAGCGTTCAAGTCCACTGAGAATGCGCACAAGGCTGTGCTGACATCACCATTCTTCCATTCCAGATTGGCTTTCGTTCATGGCGCACTTGCCGAGATGGAGAATGCGATCCGGAAACGCAACATCGAAAAGATCGGCATCCTTGCCGAACGAGATTCTCTGATACTGCATGGCATAACGATGACCAGCATCGACGAGATGATGCTCTGGCGGCCGGAAACGGTAAAGGTCATCCTCGAAGTCAAGAAGATGCGCTCCGAGGGGCTCCCTGCATTCTTCTCCATCGACACTGGCGCCACAGTCTACGTCAACACAAAACCCAAGCATGTCCTAGAGATCGAAGGCAGAATCAAGGACTTGGGGATAGAGACGATCAGATGCGGCGTCGGTGGCTGCGCGAAGTCTACGCAGAAGCACCTGTTCTAGTCGGGCCCCGTTGAGCCGTTCTTTTGTCGCTCAATGGCATCTCTGAGGGAGAGTTCTCCTCTGGCAACCCTCCTGGCTAGCTCTTTGGAGACCGTCAGACTGCCAGAGCTCTCCAGCCTGCTTATGCGCTGGATGTTCCTGATCTCGCCAGGACACGGGTCAGTTTCCTGTCTTTTCCCAGGCTTGTAGCCCGGTGTCATCGCAATCTCCACTGCGGCGTCCTCATCTGGGGTCTGGGACCTTCTCGTCGTGTTCCTCTCGTCGACGATCTCGAGCATGTGCCCCTCGTCCCAGAGGGTGTTGAAGATCCTGTTCCTGTTGGTCCGGTCGCCGTGGCCGATCCTTACTACGACATTCGCCTCGGGGTACTCTTGTACGACCTCGTCCACTACTTCCCCAACCGCCTCTGGAGATTTGGCCAGAGCCCTTATCAGTACGACGCCGTCCCCGAGGACTGCCACTCCAGGCCTGACGCCTGGGTCGATTCCAATTGTCAGTTCCTTGACTCTGCTGTCAGCGGACATCATCATCTTGGCTCGTGCGATTGCGACATCGGGGTCGGGATCGGTCACGATCTTATCGAAAGGGATCCTGCCCTTCTCCTCTTCAGTAGTTATGATGGCGCCGACATCCGCAGGCACAGGCTCTCCGAAATCCAGAGACACCACCTTCAAATTCGCTCCTCGCAGGGTCTCCAACATTTCGAAGTATGTTCTGGGGTTCTCTGTCAGCAGTCCGATTGCCCGCATCTGGGATGATATCTGTGCCTCTCCAGATAAATAAGTCTGTCTATTCGCCCTTCCTGAAGCCTCTGAAAATGGACTTCCTAGGGGTCGACTTCTCGTATGCGCCCACGGATTGCGAGAACTGGTTCAGCAAATCCTTCTGCTGACTCGTCAGCTTCGTAGGGGTGGCCACACTGACCTTCACGAACTCGTCTCCATGGCCTCTGCCTCTCATGTCTGGCAGGCCCTTTCCTTTCAGCCTGAAGACAGTTCCGGTTTGGGTGCCAGCTGGCATGGTCACGAGGGCGGTGCCGTCGAGTGTGGGGACTTCGATTTCGGCCCCTAAAGCAGCCTGAGTGAATGAAATCGGGGTCTCGATGTACAGATCGCTTCCTTCTCTCGCGAAGAGTGGATGCTCCTGCACATGCACCACTATGTAGAGGTCTCCCGAGGGCCCACCGTTCGGGCTTGCTTCGCCCGCGCCCCTGATCCTCAGCCGCATCCCTTCATCGGCTCCCTTCGGAATGGAGATCTTGATGTTGCTCGTCGTCTGGCTGACTCCGGCTCCGCTGCATGCGGTGCATTCACGGACGATGTGTTTCCCCGTGCCTCCGCAGGTCGGGCAGTCCGTGATGGTGACGAAGTTAGTGCTCCCCCTCCTCTGCCCTCTCTGGACTTGTCCCTGTCCCCTGCATGTCGGACATGTCTTGAAGTCACCTTCTTTGGCACCCTTGCCGCCGCAGGTCTTGCAGGCTACAGTGTGAGGGACGTGTATCTCCTTCTCAACGCCCTTGGCGACCTCATCTAGCGTCACCTCTATGTCATATCTGAGAGAGCGCCCTTCCTGAGGCCCTCTTCTCGCGGATCTTCCGAAAAACTGGTCGAAGATGCCCCCTCCGACGCCGAATCCACCCAGGTCTCCGAAGATGTCGCTTATGTCTCCGTAGTGTGTGAAGTCGGACCAGTCGAACCCCCCTTGTCTGAAGGTGCTCTCAACGCCTGCGTGGCCAAACTGGTCGTACCTTGCCTTCTTCTCGTCGTCGACCAGGACCTCGTATGCTTCGGAGATATCCTTGAATCTGTCCTCCGCCACTTTGACGTTATCCTTGTTTCTGTCGGGATGGTACTTCATTGCGAGATTTCGGTAGGCCTTCTTGATCTCATCCTTGGAGGCTCCTCTTTGAACGCCGAGCACCTCGTAATAGTCCCGCTTCTGAGCCATTCTTCAGTCCTTCCTGGTCTGATCGGAGTTGTCCTGATCGGGTGATGAAAGGCAAGATGTTTGGAGATAAAATAGGTTTGAGGAGGACTTCTACTTCTTCTTGTCGTCCTCGTCGTCTACGATCTTGTAGTCTGCATCGACGTAACCCTTGTCTCCGCCAGCTGGTCCCTCGGGCTCCGCGCCTGGAGGTGGTCCTTGCGCCTGCTGTGCCTGCTTTCCCGCATCCTCATAGACCCTCTTGCCTACCTCGAGAAGCGCCTTCTCCAGTTCGTCCAACTTCTCCTTGATCTTCGCGAGGTCATCTGTCTGCACGGCTGTTTTGACCTCCTCTGCCAGCTTGTTCAGCCTGTCCTTGAGATCCTGCGGAACCTTGTCTCCTATCTTCTCGAGGATGCCTGCAACCTCGAAGGCTTTCTGTTCGGCCCTGTTCTTCAGCTCAGCCTTGTCTTTTCTCTTGCGGTCCTCTTCTGCGAACCTCTCGGCGTCCTTGACCATCTTGTCGATGTCATTCTTTCCGAGCTTCGTCGTTGCGGTGATCGTGATCTTCTGCTCCTGCCCTGTCCCGAGGTCCTTGGCCTTGACATCGATTATGCCGTTTGCGTCTATGTCGAATGTAACTTCGATCTGCGGGATTCCCCTCGGCGCCGGTGGGATGCCGATCAGATGGAATCTTCCCAACGTGACGTTGTCAGGGGCCATCGGCCTTTCTCCCTGGAGAACGTGTATCTCTACGCTCGTCTGTCCCTCGGCCGCAGTGCTGAATATCTCGCTCTTCCTCGTCGGTATTGTCGAGTTCCTCTCGATGAGCTTGTGGAACACGCCTCCGAGCGTCTCGACTCCTAGGGATAGTGGAGTCACATCCAGTAGAAGGATGTCCTTCACGGTACCCTCCAGCACGCCACCCTGGATCGCTGCGCCCATCGCGACGCACTCCATCGGATCCACTCCTCCCACGATCTTCTTCCCGACGATCTCGTCCACGAACTTCTGAACGATGGGCATTCTCGTGGGACCGCCGACCAATATCACCTTGTCTATCTTGTCAGGTGTGAGCTTCCCATCTTCGAGGGCCTGCAACATCGGCTTTCTGCATCTCTCGACGGTCGGCCTGACCAGATCCTCCAGTTTTGTCCTTGTGAGTTTCATGGTCAGGTGTTTGGGGCCAGACGCGTCTGCGCTTAGATATGGGAGGTTGATCTCAGTCTCGAGTGTGGATGACAGCTCGATCTTCGCCTTCTCGCCAGCCTCTCTCACCCTCTGGACGGCCATCTTATCCTTCGAGATGTCGATGCCGGTATCCGACTTGAACTCCTTCGTGATGTAGTCGACGATCGCGTTGTCCATGTCGGTGCCACCGAGTTGAGTGTCACCGCTGGTCGAGATGACTTCGAACACTCCCTGTCCATACTCCATGATCGTGACATCGAGCGTGCCGCCGCCTAGGTCGAAGACAATTATCTTCTGCTCCTTCTCGGCCTTGTCCAAGCCGTACGCGAGTGCGGCTGCCGTTGGTTCGTTGATTATCCTGACGACCTCAAGACCAGCGATCTGCCCGGCGTCCTTCGTGGCCTGTCTCTGGTTGTCGTTGAAATAGGCAGGGACGGTAATGACGGCCTTCTCGACCTTCGTTCCGAGGTATGCCTCCGCATCCCTCTTGATCTTCTGGAGGATGAACGCGGATATCTGCTGGGGCGTGTATTCCTTGCCGAACACCCTGACCTTGTAGTCCGTCCCCATCTTCCTCTTGATTGCCATGACTGTGCCTTCGGGGTTCGATACCGCCTGCCTTCTGGCAGGCTCTCCCACGAGCATCTGTCCGTCCTTCGTGAAGGCGACATATGATGGGAATGCCTTTCCACCGAGGCTTGTTCCCTCAGCGCTCGGGATGATCGTCGGCCTCCCTGCCTCCACCACCGCCGCTGCTGAGTTGCTTGTTCCCAAGTCGATTCCGATTATCTTTCCTTTTGATTCTGCCATGTTCAGCCACCTCTATAGGGTCTTGTCCTCATCCTCTTCAGTCTTGTGATTTGTCTTCGTGTCATTAGGGTAATCCCCGTTCTCTTCTGGGTCTACCGCGGGTTCCTTCTTCTTGGCCACCTTCACTCTTGTCGGCCTCAAAGGCTTCTGACCTATCGCATAGCCTTTCTGGTAGATCTCGAGTATCTCGCCCTCCTCGACATCGCTCCGTTCCTCCCTCATGAGGGCTTCGTGGACGAACGGGTCGAACTTGCCCTCCGCCTTGATCTCCTTCAGGCCTTCCCGTTGGAGAATCTGCAAGAGCTGCTTCTGAAGGCCCTCGAGCCCAGCCTTCAGGCTGTCCTTGTCGCTGTTCTTCTTCGCGTCTTCTATTGCCTTTTCGAACGAGTCCAGAACCGACAAGAGGTCAGTCATTAGCCTCTGCGTCGCAAGTTTGGATCTCTCGCTCCACTCCTTCTCGACGCGCTTCTTGTAGTTGTCGAAGTCGGCCTGAAGCCGTTTCAGGTCGTCCGTGAGCTCCGCGATGCGCTTGTCCTTGAGCGCCAGAGTGTCAGTGGCTGCAGCTTCCTTGTCCTCCCCCTCCTCGGGGGCCGCTGTCTCCCTAGCTTCCTCGTCTGCCACTGTCCATCGCCTCCAGGCTCTCGATGACATACCGTCGGTCTACACAGTCGCCTTTGCACTCGGTCATCTGACTGAATCAAAGAATTTGAAGGGGTTTCATGGAGCGGACTTCAGTCCATTCCGCCCTCATCGCCCATGTCAGGTCCTCTGGGTCCCTTTCCGCCCTTGCTGCCGCCCTTAGAGGCGATGACGTCGTCGATCCTTAGGATCATGACGGCCGCGTCGGTCGCCGAGCTGAGTGCCTGTTTTCCGACTCGGATCGGCTCGAGGACCCTTTCCTTCTTCATATCCACGACTTTGCCGGTGAACACGTTGATCCCGGCGTATTTCTTGCCGGACTTGTGGGCCTGCCTCATCTCGATCAGGACGTCGATCGGGTCGAGACCTGCGTTCTCGGCCAGGGCCGTAGGGATGACTTCCATGGCGCTCGCGAACGCGTCAATCGCGATCTGCTCTCTGCCGCCGACGGATGCAGCGTAGTCCCTCAGCTTGAGGGCCAGCTCGGATGCCGCTGAGCCTCCGCCAGTTACGAGTTTGCCGTCTTCGAATGCGACTGAGACAACGCTTATTGCGTCGTTGAGTGAGCGATCGATCTCGTCGACGACATGCTCAGTGCCCCCTCTGATGAGAACGGACACTGCCTTCGGATTCTTGCAGCCGGTCACGAATGTCATCCTGTCGTCCGCGATCTTCTTCTCCTCAACAAGCGCAGCATCGCCGAGGTCGCTAGCCTTTAGGTCGTCGAGTTTGGTGACTAGGTTGGCCCCCGTGGCCTTTGCTAGCTTCTCCATGTCGCTCTTCTTGACCCTGCGAACTGCGTATATCTTCTCCTTCCCGAGGTAGTGCTGGGCGAGGTCGTCGATGCCCTTCTGGCAGAACAGCACCGTGGCTCCCGATTTCTTGACGATATCGACCATTTTCCTCAGCATGTTCTCCTCTTCGTCGAGGAACGCATGCAGCTGGCTTGGGTCGGTGATTTCGATCTTCGCATCGATCTCGGTCTTCTTGACCTCAAGTGCAGAGTCGATCAAAGCGATCTTCGCCTTCTCGACCTTCTTAGGCATTGCTGGGTGAACAGCTTCCTTGTCGACGATTATCCCGGAGATCATCTGGGTGTCGTCCGTTGAGCCGCCCTGTTTCTTCACGATCTGGATGTTGTCATCGTCGACGTACCACTTGCCGTCCTTCTTCTCTGCGACGGCGCTCACAGCCTTCACTGCTACGTCCGCGAGCAGGTTCCTTGAAGCCGAAACGCTCTTCGATATCATTGCCGTGCGGGCGATGTCCATGAGCGTCTCCTTGTCATCAGGAGACACAGAAATCGCAACGCTATCGAGTATCTCCCTCGCCTTCACCGCGGCTAGTCTGTAGCCTCCGGATATGACTGTTGGGTGGACGTTCTGCTCAATCAGAGCCTCGGCCTTCTTCAGGAGTTCGCCTGCGAGGATGACTGCAGTAGTCGTTCCGTCTCCACATTCCTCGTCCTGTGTTTTCGCAACCTCGACGAGCATCTTTGCAGCCGGGTGCTCAACATCGATCTCCTTCAGGATCGTCACGCCGTCGTTGGTGATGACCACGTCGCCCATGCTGTCCACGAGCATCTTGTCCATGCCCCTTGGGCCTAGTGTGCTCCGGACCGCATCCGCGATGGCTCTAGCCGCACTGATATTGTTAAACTGCGCGCCTTTTCCTTTCTCTCTCTTGGTTCCTTCCTTCAGGATGAAAACCGGTGTCTGTCCTATCAATTTCATACCTCCATTTCCATTATCTGGATTGACGAGATTCCGCGAGGATTCCTTGCGGGTAGGGGTTTGTATATGTTAGGACTTCTATATAAGTGTTGTCATATGCTCCTGCTCTGTGGTTCTCATCTTATTCCGGCTCGCCAGTTATGTCGATATGAACTTCATGTTCCTATCGGTTGGTGACGCATCGTCAAATGAACAGGGATCCCTATCGCGGATCCCCTCTGCGCTCGTGATTGTCTGGAAGCTATCTCGTCCTCTTCGCAGATCCTTTCTACATGATTGCCCGGGACGAGCGAGATGTTGCGAATATCGGCGCGGACGATATTATATCTATGAGCTTCTTGTATGCCCGACCTCGTCCCTATGTTTGTCGTTCCATTTGTGAAGTTGAAGAATCGAACATTTACGAAACGCGCATACGCTCGTGGAGAGATGTCCGAGTTTGCTTCGAAGCTCTCGGACAGCTTCAAGAAGCTCTATGTTGCTGATGAGGACGGGATCACGAAGAATAAACCGCAGCTCGACATTGTGCGCGAGATCTCCGAGGAGATTCCCACTTTGTACGAGGGTGGAGTGCGGTTCACGAACAATGTGATTGACATGCTAATCACGGGCGCGGAGAAGGCTGTAATAGGTACCGCGACTCTTGCGAGCCTCGACGATCTTAGAGGAGCCTTTAAGCTTTCAGATAACATTACGTTCAAAGTAGACTATCGGGATGGGATCGTGAGTTTTGACCCCGCTATTGCTGGCAGAGCCTTCCTTGACCTCTCTCGGGACGTTCGTGCAGTCGGCATCACCGACTTCATCGTCCCGACCAGTCTGGCCAAGGAAGCTGTGGCAGCGAAACGGGAACTCGGTTTCTCCCTAGGAGTCTTCGCGTCGGTGTCCGAGAGTTCCAGCCTGGAGACGCTCGGAGCGGACTACATCGTTTCGGAGGATTTCGGGAGATTGGTTGGCAATGAGTGACCTTGAGACAAGCATCGCAATGTTGTTCAGGCGGAAAGGCAAGGAGTCTCTGACTGAACGTGAATTCGTTTTCTCTGCGTCGATGGAAACCCGATGGTTCTCGCCCAAGGAAGCCCAGAAGCTGTTGGATGCCGGGATAACAGGTGGCTACCTGCAGAAGAAGAATGGGAGCGTGTTCCCCACGTTCGACTTCTCGAAAGTCGAAGTGCCCCTGGACTACAAGCCGAAGAAGGAGATGCTTGATCAGGTGCCCAGAGCGAGTCAAGATTTCTTCTCGGAAATGGTCGACAGGATTGTGAAGACGAAATCCGTGTCCAAGAGAGAGGTTGTCTCGAGAGTCAACAGGAAACAGGAACTGCTGGGTATCGATGTTGAGCCAGCTGCACTTCTCGTTGCTTCAGACTATGGGCTGTCAGTCGAGGGCGCATTCATAGAGCGTGCGACAACCGAGATACTGGGCAGAGACTTCCGCTGAGCTCTACCCTGTCTAGTCCTTCTGCATCCTTATAAGATCCGCAAGAGTGAGCGCCGAAGTACTCATGCCCTTCGCGACCTGCGTGTCGACAATCTTCTCTCGTAGCTTTATCCCCAGCTCTTTCTCGAGCTTCCTGATGACCTTGTCGTCAGGCCTCATCTGGTCGGTCTCGATCTTGCTGACTATTGTTTGGCGTTCGTTGATCTTCATCGCGAGATCTTTCTGAGTCATTCCCTTGCTCGAGCGTGCATTCCGTATGCGCACCGCGAAATCCTCCACCAATTCATCCTTTCCCATTCCCTCGAGGACGTCTTTTGGTTTCGCTCTCTTGTCTCGGATCTCGAGCCTCTGAGTTACCATGGGGATTGGTCCCATTTCTTTCTCGGGCGCCTTTTTCGATTCGATGCCGAACTTTGAGCATTCGGAGCAAACCTCAAGCTGAACCCCTTCGATGGTCACCTTCTTGCAGAAGGTGACGTCCTTACCGCAGAGCTCGCACATCATGAAAACCACACATCTGGACTAGGAAGCCAAAGAATAAATAGAGTATTTAACCTTATATAATTACCAGCTCGGTATGAATCGTTGTAACGAGGTGTAGTACATTGGAACAGGACCAACCAAGCCCGATGTTGGAAGAGATACATAGGAAGATTTCGGTCCTTGAGGAAAGAAACCTCGAGCTCGTTGAAGAGGCTCGCCGATCAGAAGGAGAGAAGAGGTTCGTCGAGGGGGAGCTCGTTCGGCTCCAGAAGGAGTTGAAGAGGCTCAAGGCCGAGCTAGAGAGACTAAAGGCGCCGCCGCTCATCATAGGACAGATCAAGGATGTTCTAGCAGACGGGAGAGTCGTGGTGAAGAGCTCGACTGGCCCGGACTTTATCGTCAGCACATCAGACTACGTATCCACGGAATTGCTGACTGCGGGCGCCCGCGTGGCATTGAACAAGCAGACCCTTGCGGTCATGGGTGTGTTACCCCCGTCTCTCGATCCGATCGTGGTCGGCGCGGAGATAATTTCTAAGCCGGATACTATCTACGACGACATCGGAGGCCTGCAGGATCAGATCCTGGAGGTACGCGAGGCCGTCGAGGATCCGTTGCTGAGGCCGGAGCTGTACAAGAAGGTAGGCATAGACCCGCCTAAAGGTGTCTTGCTGGTCGGTCCTCCAGGTACTGGCAAGACCTTGTTGGCCAAGGCAGTCGCCAAGCAGACCAATGCGACCTTCATCAGGTTTGTAGGTTCAGAACTCGTTCAGAAGTACATAGGTGAGGGTGCGAGACTGGTCAGGGAGCTGTTCGACCTTGCTAGACAGAAGGCGCCTTCGATTGTATTCATCGACGAGATAGACAGCGTAGGTGCGAAGAGGCTCGAGCTCGCGACCTCTGGTGACAGAGAGGTCCAGAGGACTCTCATGCAGCTCCTGGCTGAGCTCGACGGCTTCAATCCGCTGGGCGAGGTCAAGATCATTGGCGCTACGAACAGACCAGATATCCTGGATGAGGCGCTTCTGAGACCCGGAAGGTTCGACAGGATCATCGAGATACCGATGCCCAACTTCGAGTCGAGGACCGCCATATACAAGATCCACGCCAAACGCATGAACCTTGACTCCACTGTCATTCTCGAGGAGCTCGCCGTGAAGTCCGAAGGTTCGACAGGTGCGGATATCAAGGCCATCTGCACGGAGGCCGGCATGTTCGCGATCAGGGAGAACAGGGACATAGTGACGATGGTAGACTTCGAGAAGGCAATCTTGAAGGTCCTGGACGAGGGCGAAGACAAAGGGATGGAATCTGGCCCGATGTTCGCGTAGGCAAGATCCGGAAAACCCTATGCGGAGGTTAATTCTCCGCTTCTTCTTCCATTTCCTTTTCTATCACGAACGCTCCGATGTAGCCGCATTTCTTGCAGTGGTACTTGTAGCCCGTGATCAGCGCGTTCTCGTAGTACAGGTCGGCAGAGCCACACTCTGGGCATGTGAGAACCGTTTTCGGTCTTTTCACATGACCCTTAACATTGAACGAGGAAATAACCGTATCCTAGCACTGGCTGATCTCAGCCTTCATGAATTCCCTCATGAGCGTGGTCGCGTAGCATCCCTTGGTCAGGGTGAACTGGAACGTGGCCTCGCCTTCGCCCACATTGATCGCGAGGTCCTTGTACGATGAAAGGATCTCTCTCCTCGAGCCTTTTGAGGACGCCTCCCTAAGTCCGACTATCTGGAAATCCAGTTTCGATATCTCCTCGGCCTCGATTATCTTCCTCTCAATCTCGCCCATCCTGCCGTCAGCGAAGACCGATTCAGTTCCATAAAGAAGACCGCTGACGAAAGCCTTACCCTCCTTCGCGTTGCGCGTAGCCTTCTCAAGATTATCGACGGAGACGAGAATCGAATTGTCGTGGTCAGGGACGTTCATCTTGCTCAGAGGCAGTACCAGGTCCCCTACCTCTGGCTCTCTCAATGACATGCCCTTTCTGATCCTCTCGCTCAGAATGCGGTTGAACAGGAATGATTGGTACGCGTGGACGAACATCATGAGGAGGTTGTACGGCAGCAGCCTGAGAGCCCCTACGTAGTCGGCCGGTTTGTCCTTGATGTGTCCTATCATCGTGCGCTCGAAGCTGAGCTTCATCGGAAACTCGCGGAAGGCCCGTTCGAAGTCCCTCGTCTCTTGCAGCGCCCGCCTGGCATCGTTCGCTTCTGAACCCTCCTCGTCCATGGGGTTCGCAACATACCTCATCACGGCCCCCTCGAAATCGCCGCGGATCAGGTCTTTCCCGATCAGATGCGTGATGGGCCTGACAGAACCGAATCTCTGGATGCCGAAAAAGTTGGGGGATCCTCCGATCGAGTCTAGCTTCGCCCTGACCGAGTCGCAGATGGCCTTCGCGTCAACGCCAGCATCGATGTCCGCGACCCCTATCTTGAATCTGTTCCCGACGAGGTCGCCTATGGAAATCATCCGCCTTGCCCTGTACGCGTCATGAATCTCGACATCTGGTATCGCGAGCGACTGCACGGCCTCGATAGGTGCGTTGAAGGACATCAGCTGCGTGGACACAGAGCGGCCGTCCTTGGTGCCCGCGAAACCGATCTTCGCTCTGCCGATCCTGAGATTGCTCCCAAGCCTGCGGACCAGCCTATTGGCCTCCCAGTTCCTGTGCCACACCTTGGCGATGACGAACTTGCCCTCGGGGTCAGCTGGCGGCAGAATGGAGATCTCGTCTACCTGAAAATCCTCCGGAGCCTTCCGGAGCTTTCCCCCAATGCCTGGAATCCCATCTGTGAGGAAGACCTCGAGCCCGAGCTCGCTCTCTTTCATCGTAACCTAAGAACAATCAGCTGGTGTAAGAACATTCGCTTGTCCTAACCTAGCTGTTTCTCGACCAACTGGCGTGCCTCAGAGAACTGGTTGGCGAGGGATTTCGCGGCTTTCTTGAGAGCTGCCTGAGGTTTGCCTTCCTTGACCTCGACTGTCAGGACCGGCTTGTCCAGCTGCGGATGACCCGTCACGAATCTGGCGTCAGCGACGTTCTTGTCCTGGAGCAGCTCATGTATGAGTGGGTAAATCAGCGTCTCATCGGGGTCGACTATCTCGACCTTGATGCTGTCCTTCTTCTTTTCCAACAGCTTGAACTCCATGCTTCTCAGTTTCACTCGTATGGGCATGGGGTTGATAAAACTATCTCCGTGAGCTTTTCGGTGCTGGCTCAACGACGTCGCGGAAGGTCGTCAGCGCTTGCTCTTCTTCTTTGCTGCCTTCGGTTTGGCCTTCTTCTTGGGCTTGACCTGAACCACCTTCCGGCCGCGCGGGTACATGGTCCCGCACATCTGGCAGACGTCGACCTCGCACCATCTCGCGTCATCAGTGGCGATTATCTTGATTATGCACGGGTTCTCGCACAGCGGGCACTTGTCTGTAGCCATCTACTTCTTCTCCTAGCCGAACCTCTTGCTCAGCACTGTATGGATTCCTTCGGCTATGACCTTGCCGATACCATCCACTTGCATAAGCTCTTCGACGTTCGCGTCCGCGATCCCCTTGACGCTCCCGAACTTCTCAAGCAGCCTCTGCGCGAGCGTGGCGGAGACATTCGGCAGCCCTTGGACAAGGAACATCTGTCTGCTCGGGACATCCAGCGTGGTCTGCATGGTCCTGCCATCCTTCGCATGCTTTGCCATCTCCTGCTTCTCGAGTGAGCGAATCGCCGAGGCGGTCTCGTTTGCGTTGTTGGTCGAGAGCACTGGCATGTGGAACTCCGACAGGATCGCACTCAGGGCATCGTAGACCGCTGCATTCCCGGCTTGGCCTCCGTCGCCTTCGGGCGCTCCTTGAACGATGAGTATCGGATGGAGGTACTCGTGCTTCATCTTGGCAAGCGACGTCAAAATCGAGCCGTCTGAGATCCCGTCGATGAACTGGTCCACAGTCCGTACAGCGACAGCGACCCTGTTCGAAACTATCACATCGGCGTTCTCAAGGTCCCTCACATCAGTCGCGTAACCCAACTCTGCAAGCGACGTCTGGATACCAGCGCTACCGATTCTTGGTGAAACGACCAGGACTGGACCTTCCTGTTCGAGATCCTTCCTGAAGAGGCCGAGCGATTTCTGCCCACTCTTCTCGGACACCTTCCTTGAGAGCTCTTCACGGGGTGTCTCGGGCCCGACGGTCATCATATCGGTCAGCTCGACCCTAGTGAGAGGCCTCTGAGGAGCCGATGGCTCCACCGGGAGCCCTTTCCTGGTCCTGAGCTTGCGCTTGAGAGAGTCCAGCTCACGGCGCATCTGTTGCTCCTTCTTCTTGCTGGACCAGAGGTAGGCCTCGTCCTTCGTATCCCTCGTCACGAGAACGATCACTCTACCAGCTCTCCTCCTTCCAGTCCTCCCTCTTCTCTGTATCGTCCTTATCTCTGACGGTACCGGCTCATAGAACACGACCAGATCCGTGGCGGGTATGTCCAACCCTTCCTCGGCTATGGACGTCGAGACAAGGATGTTGTAGCTTCCACTTTGGAACTTCTCGATGATCTCCTTCTGCTCCTTCTGGTTGAGACCGATGTCCTCGCCTTTAGTGGCCTGACCGACGAACCTGACAGGCCTGAAACCTTCTATCTTCTCGAACATCTGGGTCACAATGTCGCAAGTGTCCCGATAATGAGTGAAGACTATGATCCTCGACTCCGGCTTAGCAAGGAATTGCTGCCTCAGGATCGGGACCAGCTTCTCGAGCTTCGGATGGTCCAGCTCCATGCCGTACAGCAGGGTCCTTGCCTGCTGGAATCGGGCGTCCTTGACCAGGTCCCTTGACGCCTTCGAGCCTCCTTTCCCGCTCCCTTCTTTCACGATCTTGTCGAAGTAGTTCTCGAGCGCTCCTTTCCCCTGAGTCTCCGCGAGCTCGACCGCATGGTTTATCTTCATCGCGAGCCCCTGCGTGCTTGCAGCCTTGAATATCTGGAACGATTTCCTCCCGGAATTCAGGCGTGCGCGTATGATGCTCCCAGCTTCTAGCAGGTCTCTCGTCGTGGCCGGCTTCTTCGGATCAAGGAACCCCCAGCCCCGCAGTTTCGTCAGTTGCTCATCGAATATCTGCTTCAGGAGGTAAACTACCCTCGACATGCCCTCCTGGACGTTCACTGCGACGTAGTCGGTCCTGACGTCCTGGGTGTATTTCACGACGTCCTCATCGAGTTCGGACCTAATCTCCACATTCGTGATGCCGAGGTTCTCGCATACTTCGGCAATCTTCGAGACTTCTGAGCCGGGCGAGGCGGTCATGCCGAGCGCAAGGCCGGAGAAGCGCTTGCCAATCGATACGTAGGCATAGTCTCCCGCAGCCCTGTGAGCCTCGTCAAAAACGATCAGATCGACCTCGTTGAGGTCAATCCTTCCTTCATTCAGATCGTTCTCGATGACCTGTGGAGTTGAGACCGCAAGCCTGTTCTCGTTCCAGATCGCCGTTCTCTGCTTTGGCGGGTTCTCCCCTGTGAACATAGCGGGCTCGTACTTCAGAAGATGCTGCTTGAGAAAGCCTGCATGCTGCTGGACCAGGGGTCTGGTCGGAGCCATGAAGAGCACCTTGCCGTTCTTCTTCAGCAGAGTGTCCGCGATTACAATCAGAGCGACGATCGTCTTACCCATGCCAGTAGGGAGAACTACAAGCGTGGATTCCTTCATGGCAGCGGCTGCGATATTCGTCTGATAATCTCTCTGCTCGACGCTGGAGGGTTTGATGAGCTCGTGCTCAACGAACACGAGCCATTGAGAACAGACCTAGAGTATGAATCTTTTCTCTCGGGCCGGCGAATCTAGTGGCAGCCGGCACAGGAGCTGCACGCCGACGGGTTCGCCGACTTCACGCGAACTACGACTCCGGGGCCTTCCGGTGTGTCCACCGAATCGACAACTGCTTCCTTGATCTCAGAATCGAGTTCCTTCTCGTAGATCAGGTTGAAGCCGTCGACCTTGACCTCGATGTCGTCTTCCTTCTTCTTGTCAAAGGCCATCATGTAGGCAGGGCCCGAGCATCCGTACCCGCCGAAGAATATCCTGATCGGGTCATTCTTCTTGGCTTCCTTCACGATGGACTTGATCGTCTCTACCGCCTTTGGCGTGACTGTGATCATCCAATTGCCTCTGGTTGATTGAGGACGGGACGATATTTAACCATTTTCCCCTAACCTGCAGGGCCTAGTACTGCCACATCTCTGGGCCCCCTGGCATTATCTCAGGCAGGCTTGACCCTCTCAAATCCTTCTCCGCCGATTGGCTTCGTCGCGTCGATGCCGACCTTCGTGGTGGTCTCGTCAGCGCTCGGGTCAAGGCTGCTCCCTCTGGCGTTCTCGATAACCACAAGGCCCTTATGTCCCTGGAATCTTGTCGCGACAGCCCACTCGACCTCTCGATCGTCGAAGACATCTATGTCGCCATCGACGATGGTCACAAGCTTCATGGACGGATGGGCACCAAGCGCGGCCATTATCGCGTTGACTCCGTCTCCGTCCTTCTGTTTTGTTATGGAGACTACTCCGTGCAACCAGCAGCATCCTCCCTCGGTCAGACGAACGGCGTGTACCTCGGGGACCGCAAGGCCGACCGCCCTCTGAATCACGGGCTCCCTTGGCATGCCCATCATGAGGTAGTGCTCATCGACCCCTGGAAGTATGATCTGAAAGATAGCGTTGTCGCGATGATACACCCTGTCGATTTCGACCACCGGCTGTTTCCTTATCGGGTCTACCGTACCAGTGATGTCCACGAACGGTCCTTCATCGTGGGTTTCCTTCGTCACTCTGCCCTCGAACACATACTCCGCGAATGCCGGGACCAGAAGCCCGCTCCTGATCTTGCGCACGCAGACCGGTTCTCCGAGACAGAGTTGTCTCAGAGAGTTGGCGACGGTCAGTTCGTCTTTGCCGAACTCCAGGTTCATGGCGGCGGAGAGCATGATCGAGGGGCAGAGGCCTATTGCGACCGCGATCTTGAGGTCCTCGCCCTTGGCCATGGCCTTCTTGTGAAGAGCATACAGGTGTCTGGGCACGACTCGTATGGAGAATTTGTTCTCGCCTATGAGCATGAGTCTATGGAACGACATGTTCCTGATCCCGTCGTGTTCAGCTATCACAACACCTGCAGTGACGAACCGGCCACCGTCGGTCGGGTAGAACTTTGGAATCGCAGATTCTCTGAGGTCGAATTCTGTCAGCACATTCTTGTCAAAGGGTGCGTTCTCAACCTCATGTGGTTGTGAAGGTGAACTCATGGCTTGCATCATCTTCTCGGTAAGCTCAATTGAAGTGACGCCCATCGCCTGAGCGATTCTTTCCCTCGTGGACCACAGATTGCCTACAGCTCTGTATCCGTCTAGGTTCTCGAACAACACAGGTTTCGTCTTCTCTTTGAAAAGGGTCTTTGTGAGCTCAAGTTCTCTTGAGACATGCCCCCTGATGACTATGGTTTCCTTGAACTGGGTCAGCAGTTCTCTGACAGACAGACGACCACCTGTCTGATGCATGCCCAACTGGCTATTTCTATCCTTTCGTATTTGCTCCAGCTCGTCCGTCCACGTCAAATCTATTTTAACGCTCGTTAAAGACTTGCGGTCCAATTAGGTTTCCATCGTCGGGGTCTGCTGAATTGAGCGTTGCAGCCTGACTTTGTCCAGCGCAGCCATAACCTCCGCCATGCTCGTTTGACCAGCTGTGTAGGCTTTCACAGCACTCGTTTCCTCTTCGGATAGACCTCCTTCAATCTCCACTGTTGGCGGGTTGAGGAGGCCTAGTGGTCCGTAGGGGAGCTTCTCCGCCTGCTCGGCGAACACCTCCTCGAGGGGAGGATTGTCATAACTGTCTCGCATAGCTCCGCCCTGCGTAGGGTCGTGACCTTGCATGTAAGCAGTGGCTGGCTTGCTCAGTCCGGCTTTCCTTGAGGTTGTAGCTACCCAGTGCCGCAGGTCCACCGGAGTGAGGTGTGGTAGTTGCCACTTTTTCTCCAGCCGCTGCCAGTGCACAATGAACTCTCCGGACTCCTGCTCTCTCCTACGCATCAACTGACCTTTGATATCCCTCCAAGGCATGATTGGTTCGTCAGGGGAGGGGTTTTTCATCTCCGCCTTCCACTCTTGTAACGCTTGGGCAACATCTGGAGCCAATCGTGCGGCTATGGGAGAGCACGTCTTGAAATTTTCGTTAGCCACGATTGTTACGGGCTTTCCCTTACCGTCGTATTGGATGTTGCGAAACTTTATGCGACACACATGGCTTGGTCGCCATCCGTGTTGAGCAACGAGTAGCCAGACGAGACGACTGTAGGTGTTTTTCTCGTTCACCAGAGCTTCAGCCCATAGCTTGACGTCAGCGTCAGATGGACTCTGTCGCCGCTGCACTTTTGGAAGGCTCGTCGGCAAGTCCCACTTGCTGATTGGCCAAGCTAGGTTGAGGCCGCGAATCCAAACTGGCTTTAACGCTGCTATAGTCCAACGCCACGAGGGCTTGGGGAGCTTGTTCAAATGGGTCAGAACTAGCATCCGACCCTTCGGCCCTGCTAGCTGCCGTCGCGTGTAGGATTCTAAACCTACGCTCTCGGCAAACCTCTTGAAGCTCCATTCGTACGCTTCAACAGACACAGGTTTCAACCTAATTATCGCCTGCATTTTGAAACGCTCTAGCACGTCGACGACTTTCAGAGGCAATTCATCTGCCGCTTCGAATGTCGTCTTGGTGTCTCTTGCTCCGTCCTTCCCTGCCGGGTGTTTGCAGGATTCTTCATTCTCTCTCTCCGGCGGTAGCGAAATTTCCCCGTCTTCGCTATCTCCAATAACCCATAACATGTTTGAGTTCATATCTTTCTTTATGCCGTTCATAAGGACACGCGGAGGTTCCGGTTTTTTTAGTACTGGGGTGGCCGCGTTTTCGGTCATTCTTGCACCCTCCCCGTCTTCGAGAAGACGTCGGGATTTTGGTCGCTTCGGTCGATGGAGTAATTCCACTGCTTGATATACAGCTCAAGGAAATCTTCGACTTCATTGAGCCACTTGTCGCCTCGGTCCGGGTAGACACTTCGGAGATGGTCTAGAATGTTTACGGGGCCTCCAGCGGGCTCGATGACCTTGTGCACGAGGAGTTTGCTGAGCTCTCGGTCGTTTGACTCGTAGCGGTGCCATTCCGCGTTCTTCCGAATAGCTTCGATAATGGAGTCGTCATCGTAATAGTAGCGCCGTCTCTCAATCGTTTCTATTTTCCAGCCCCACGCCTTGGCCATCTTGTCTGCGTGAAAGTAGAAATCGTGTGCATCCCGAAACATCCCTGCGAACTCTGGGTCCGTGTGCAGTTTGCCCCAAGTGAGGTAGTGTTCCTTTTCCATCTCCTTGGTAAGCGACCGGTTCTTGGTGACCGAAGAGGGGTCGACGAAAGCGAGTTTCTCCTTGACCTCAACCAACAGGTCTGGAAGGGGAGCCAGCCGAAGTATCGCCTCTTCGAGCTTGGCTACTCGTTGTTCGAGGTCTGCGGTCATGCGCTCACCCTTAGCATTGGAAAGTCCAATTGTAAGGGACCCACCCTTAGTATTGGAAAGTCCAATCTTGATATGATGATGATGACACGCACTCTTTTCAGGAATTGGGTTAATTGGAAATTCCAATTCACCCAAAAGTGGTGCCATCGTAGAGCGTTTTGGCTGCCTTTAGTATTGGAAACCCCAATGCTAAGGGACCCCGCGAGCGATGGAGTCATGGTCTCTCCTCCTCTCCCTTCGACACCTTCTGCCGGTCATTCGGCCAAGGCTTCTCAACTATTTCCAGAAATTCTGTGGACACACGTTGACGGATGACGACAGCTTGATGCCGTTCAAAACACTTTTGTAAGTCACGCTTCAACGCGGCCAGGTCTTCGGCTGTCGTTCGCACTACCGTTGCATACGCGACTTTGGTAGGCTTCAACTCGCTGGACTTCAGCTCTTCGTTCGACTTATCCTGCTCGTTCTTTTGCTGGTATTCGCTCTTGGCGAATTTCGGTGCATCTTCCATTTTCTGCTACTATTCTTGTTGTCCCGTTTGGCTGGCGTGTGGGTTAGGCTAGCGGGAACGGAAACTTCCCACACGTCCGATTTTACGCGCATTCGCGCCGTCAGGTCTATGCAGCCGGAAAACTGTTCGGCGCGATGAAAGGATTTGCTAACCGGTGCCACGAGGAGAACCGGTTTGAGTCATGGCACCGGCTTCATCGGTAATGTGATACATAAGGCTACTCACCTCGACTGAACCATCACCGCCAACTGCTGTTTCTTGCAAGTTGGACACCTCACTTTGCCTTGCCAGGTTGTTAGCGTACCCATCTCAGTGATGGTGCGTATGGAATCAGACGATTTCCGCAGCAGGTCTGGAAACGCGCCGGTGGCGATTTCAAGCGTCCATTCGAGGTCACGGCGTTCAAGCCTACTTTTGCAGAACGGGCACGGATAGCCTTTGATATTGGTATCGTAGCCTACTTGCTTACCGTTGATGGTCACCACGGCTCGGTCTCTGTCGTGCTGGGCGTAGGCGAACATTCGCGAGAGCAATTCACTGCGTCGAACTTCGACAGCGTGCTCAATCTTCTCGATATCTTCCGCGTGTACCCTCGCTTGCTCTTTCTGCTCGTTTTCGATTCTCATGGGTTCTTCGGCCTTAAGCTTCGCCAATGCGAACTCCGCCTCATCAAGACTCTTTACGTTGTGCTGGAGGCAGAAATCGACTAACTCCCTGTCATGCTTGTCCATTATCATCCCTCACTTTATTCCAGTGTCTACAGCTAGTTTGACGACTATCTCGCCAGTCGCACCAGCGTTCTTTGCCGTTGCGTTCCTGTTTACCAACCTGATGTGAAGGTTGAACTTTGTGTTCGTTGTCGTATCGTCGCGCAGTATGACTGGGCTTGCCATCTCCTTGCTGTAGTAGTACGATGTTACACCACTGTCCGTGCTCTGCTTTCCATCAGCGACCGCGAACAGATATCTCCCGAGGTAACCGTCCAAGTCGAGGTCGGTGTTACCGAAGTTCGTTCCGACAGCCTTGCTTGAGAACCATAGCTCCCAATCGAGGTTCTGTTTGGAGATAATCTGAATACCGACTAGTGCGCACTCCTTGAACTCCTGTCCGCTCACGAAGTCTTCATTTTCACCAGCGTTCTGAGCTATCGAGCCAGTGAACTGGACATCTTTGTCCGACTGCACTTGCCGAACGGAAATTATTCTCATTCATTACCCCTCCTGTTCAAGGAAACTGCTTGACTCTTCGGCGGTTTCTCTGCATGGAGAGTCCTTCCTGGACTAATGCCAGCTGGGTTTTCTCTGCATTCTTCATAGCTTCGGCGGCCTCTTCGGTCATCATTGACCGCAATATTCTCCTGCTGTGTTCGGGCATCTTTAATCACCTTCCCTCAAATACTCCGTGCTATCCTTCGCTCCCTCTCTTTGATGAGTTTAGCCGGTGTAGCCTGGTCAGCCTTCTCCATTGCTGGCGCGGGCTGAGATTCTCGGCACCCCTTAATCCGCTCATCCCAACCAAAACCAGGGGGGCATTCGTGTTCCGGTACCTCATCCTGAACGGGCGTTGGAGCGACGTCCTTGCGAACATTGGCCTCCATCGCTTTCTCGATGACGTCCAGTCTCGCGGCGCATTGTCGGCAGAGCTTCAAAACTTCATCGTTGCTCATCGGACATCACCCGCCGGTGCGGGCGCTATATCCTTCTGAACATTGATTCCCAGCGCCTTTTCGAGGGCATCCAGCCTTACGGCGATTTGGAGCGTTTGGTTCAAGAGTTCTCTGTCCTTCTCACTCAATGAGTGGTCCTCCAATTCCTTTTCGAGGAGGGCTTGAATCCTTCGGCTACGTTTCGCGAGAGGAAACGCACTCTTGAAGTCTTCGAGAACCTTCTCGTCAATTGTCACCAATACGGGTTTCTTCACGTTCCTACCTTCTTGGGGTGTTTCTCCCCATTATATATAACGCAGATGAGGGAATTTCGAAAATGAATATATATCACACACAGGTTTGGCCGTGGTTTTGTCGACTCCTGTTTGCGGCGTTTTCCTGCGAGATGCTGGCCGTCTGACTTCAATCACTTCCCGATTACGACTGGAGCAAGCATGGTCGCTCACTTGACCGGGCTAATTGACCTTAGCGGCTGAACAATGGCGAAGCTCTTTCAAACTGACGATGTTGAGCGCCTTCCGAAGCGCGACAGGGACGTCTATCTCACCGCCCGGATTCAGGATGCCCGCGAAAGTGGAAATACGCAAATCGAGAGGAACCCTCTTCCTGCGGGGCCAAAGGAACGGTTCCTTCATCAACACGGCGGCCGAGACCTTGCCGTATTCCGAACGACAGAACAGTCCATTGGTCTTCGGGTCGGTAGCACAGCCTACATCGAGGAGAAGGTCCTCAAACTCGTCGAAGCCAAAACCCTCTGCATTGAGGATGACTATATGGGCGTGGTTGTCCCTAATTCTCGGCAGTACCTCGCGCCTGATTCTAATCCTCATTCTCCGAATATCATTCAGTGCTACAACCTCGCCATTTCTCGCGTTCTTCAACTTGTCTGCCACGCTCAGGCACTTCACTTCGATGTCAGTCTGTAGGCTGGGGATTTCGATGTCCGGAGGGTCGGGTCCCCATTGCGCCTTGAGTCCGTGACCCATGAGGTGAAGGATGACGTCAATTTCTGCAATCGTCGGGAAGAACTGTTCGGGATTCATCAGATGCCTCTTTAGTCCCTTTGTCAGAAGACCCGCAGCCTTGACCCGCGCCAGCTTGGCCTCCACTTCTGGCAAATCGACGAGGCTGTAATCAGGGTTGTTCGCCGCCTTGACCAGTGGGTGAAGTGCACTCGGGTTCCCCTTGAAAGAGTTCACCACTTCCGCGATGCTAGAGTAATCGTCGAACAATCCTCGTTCCTCAATGTGCAGAACCGTCTAGAAGCCTTTGAAACTTGCCACAGTGTGCAGTTAGCAACCCGGTGGCGTGAACAACTGATTTATCGAAGGAGGAGTATGTGTCTACGGGAAATGGAGGATTGGAATACGAACCAGCAAACACAACCTACAGAGGGTCCCCAGAATCTGGTAGTTGCTTTGTGCATCTTGGCTATCATCCTCGCGGGTGTTCTAAGCGGGGCCTTTTTCGACCACTTCGGATTTGGTGACTGGTGGTCTATAACGCTTCTGTTTGGAAGTCTGTCAGCGTTCCTTTTCGCGGATGCCACTCTTAGCTACTATGGATTCAGACACAAGTACCGAGGGAAGATTGCCCTCGTGGTGTTGCTCGCACAAGAGTCCGCCGTGTTCGTGCAGGTTGCTTTGAGGCCTGAGATGAGGCAACTTGTCCCCACACCCGAAGACTTTGCAGGATATGTATTCATCATTGCCGTTATCGTGGCATTTGCTTTCTTCTTTGCTGCAGCGGTTGACCTCGCGAGATGGTTGCGTCTGATTCTGGGAATCCAGTATAAGGGGGAACCAGATGATGCCTCAGTTGTATTGAGAGTCGCTCCAGCCAGTCTTATAGATAATTATGGCAGCGAGTTTTTGGAAAGCGAAATAGAGTACGTGATAGAGGATGCGATTCAATCGGATTCCGAGTTCACAAGCGTCGACCGAGATAAGTCACGAATCGAATACAAAGTCGGAATCGTTGATGACACCAGAGTCTTGTTTAGAATTGAGGGCGGGTTGGTTCAGATAGTCTTCGTTCCCCTTGACGGGCGAGTATCGCGGTTCGTCGAAGCCAAAGAACAGGCGAGATATGTTCGATTTGCGTTGTCCACCAGGTTCCATTTTGAAGAGCCCACCAAAGATGAACGGGAGCTATCGATGAGGCAGCTTTCGGAGGCGAGAGACAAATTCGGGAGCAAAAGACTGAAAGGAGTTGCGTTTGGCAACATCAGAAAAGCATTGATGAAGATTCCCATCAGTAGTGCCGTTGGAATGATAGTCGCAGCAGTCCTTGTTATTCTGGTACTGATGGACAGCCCAATCAACCGATTGCTCGGGGACGCGGAAATCAGCAGAGCACTGGTTTCCATTGGTGCAATTGTCACAATGTACATGGCCTTCCGCAGGATTCTCGAAAAGAAGAAATGAATCTGGCGCGGCTATCATATGGTTAGCTGTGCGTAGGGGAGGGCGAAGAAGTATGAATAGGTCTATACCAAATCACCATTCCACCGGCATCCATGAGGGCGTTGTTCTGAGAATTGTAGAACTCATGTAGAACTTAAGAGCGTTCGGAGAGACTACCTTGATAACAGCAAAAAGAGCTTTCAATGTCCTTCGCAGGGAATTTAAGGAGAACAAGGGGTAATCGGTAGTGATGCATCCGTTTACGTTCGTTGAGGCCTGTAGATTGGTCGGCTGCTGAGACACGACTACCCGGGGACCACACGCCCTCGCTGTGTGAATGAGACGCTTCGATGTTCTTCTCTCTAACGCCCTCGTGGATGTGCGTACTTTGATGAAAAGTCTATTTCAAATATCATTTCTTCTGTCGAAGGGTGCTGGGAAAGGAATGGTATCCAGAAGAGGCTCTAGCTGCTTCGTCCTAGGTTATTCTTCGGAAAAGACCTTATGAAAGGAATAACGATTGCGGGTCGTGAAGGTCAAGAAGAAATCGGAACCGCCCCGAGAACAGTTAGATTTGATGACACTGTTTGAGCCTACCTTGATAGTACTTCTCATCCTCATGATGTTCTGGATGTTCCTACTGCCTCTAGCAAGGCGTGAGGTCGGCTTCAGCGCCGGTGATTATGCGATAGCACTTCCCACCACGGTTTTGGCCGTGGCAACTCTCCTGAACGCAATGGTCGCTCTGAGACAAATTCGCATGAGCAAAACTCTTGCTGATGTGACAGTTCAGACACATAAGATGCAGGAAGATAGAGAACGGCGCGACTCTGCGATGCTGGAGTTCAATCGACTCAAAAGGAAAATCGAGTTGGCCGAGGGCATAGTGGGAGCGAAGACGAATGACCTACTGCTACCGATGTCAAAAGGGAATCTGCCAAACCCAGAATCAGGCCAGATTCGCGAAATCGCCTACCTGCTCGACTATCCAAATGACGGCGTTGGCAAGGAGACGTTGACGACGCTGCTCGCAGTAATCGACAAGATTGCCCTCGGCGATACGCATCCCGAAATCACCGCAAAGCAAATCAGGACACCTTTTGAGAACCTTCGGGCGGGAGTGTACAAGGCAATCCCTGGCTGGCGAATGAAGATGCTGGAACTGTCCCCTGTGATGTCACAAGGCGCCAGTGGGTTGACAGAGAATATCCCACAGAAGTAAGTCTGAGCTGCCAGATTCAGGACATTCGTCACCATCATGGGAATCAGAGGTTTGCGCTGGTGGTTGAGGCTTACGCTTGTCCGGCTCCTGAGAGAGCATCACCCTGGGAACCCTAGCCCGCGTTGTGTGAACGGCCAACGAAACCTCCCGACAAGACTACAATGAATCTGTGAGCAGCATATCTCTCTCACCAACGCATCCCTACCCGTTTCGTCAAGCGTGGAGAGGAGTGGAACGACGACACTCAACCCTTCCAGTCCTCTTCTTAAAGAGGACTGAAACAGTCTTGCTTACGCTCACAGCAGGAGAGGAGACTGGGACGACAACGTAGAACACAGCACCAATTATGAAGAATCTGTCAGCATCGTATGGTTTGGCTGGATGGTTGGCTGGTTTCATGCTGTTTTCTGCACGTTTCCTGTCGTTCCTCCGCTGGAACCGCACGATAAAACACGGGTTCCAGCGCAGGTCCACGGCAGAACGAGCGTGGACAGAGCTATCAATATGTTTTATACCAATCCGCGATTCCACCAGCATCCAAGACGGGGAAGGATATACACTCTCTTTAGAACCTAGTTCCCTTTGATTTAACAAGAGTTGGGAGAGGGATGACATCTTTGTACTACATGGGTTAGTTCTCTAAGGAGAACTAAAGGTACAAGGTGGGTTCCTTAGGAGGCTCGATGGGATGCAGGCTGGGTCTTTTTTGGTCCTAAGACTACTCGGAGTACCCGTAGGTCCCAATACAACCCACCAATCTCCCGACTCTAATTACTCTGACGCTGACTCTAACAACTCTGACGACGACAACACACTGACTCTTCTACTCATTGCTTTGATAGTCCTCTTGTTGTTGGTACCTTAGGTGTTGGTATATTTCCTCCTCCACCACCTTCGAAGAGTTGTTAAGTGGCCCTCGCTGTCAACTGGAATCACCACCACAGCTGGTGTCAGGGGGAGTAAGCGATAATCACTGTTTCGACTGCATGCAGTGTCCATGCCCTGCGCGATAGGACTGCCGCCTCGGAGTACGTTTGGATTCGGATGAAGGATATTTCAACTTGAACAGGAATCTCTCCTTCGATGAGGAAAGGAAGGAGGAATGTGGCAAGGAATCGGCGGGTTCCAGACCGACCGAGAAGAGTGTTCATACTGGGAGCGGGCTTTTCTGCAGAGTGTGGAGCACCAGTCTTAACCCAGTTTCTTCGACCTGAATTCCTGAAACTTGCGAATCAGAAGGATGTCGCAAAGGTTGGAGAATTCATCCGAGTCTCGTTCCCAAAGGGAGCATCTCCAAACATCGAGGAAGTCCTCAGTTACATTGACCATGCAATCGCACGAAAAGAGTCGTTCGAGAATTTCGACTTGAAAGCTCTCCAAGAAGTGAGGGATGCGACAGTGAATGTCATCGTTGAGGTTCTCACGGGAATCCAGGATAGACTCGACGAGGATTTCGGAGTGGAAGAGACAGATAAACCCTACAGGGCAATGATGGCGGGGCCGAAAAGAGGAAGAAGAATCTACGAGACTCAGATAATAGGTGGATTGGTGGCCGAGATGGAGAAGTTCGGAATGATTCCATCAGACCCAAGACCTCCCCCCACCGCCAGGACTCAGGGATGGGGCGAAACTTACGAACACCTTGTGAGAATACTCAGAAACGAAGACACAGTAATAACGCTCAACTACGACTTGTTTCTTGACATGGCCATTGCCTCTTCCGACAAGTTCATTGGCGTAGGGAGTGAGATACTTCACATAGACTATGGGACTGACTTTCACAGAATCTCCTCAGAAGCTGACATCGCATGCGATGGCCCTTGCACCTATGTCCAAAGGCCAGAATGGCATATCGGAGCGCCAAAGGTTACACTACTGAAACTCCACGGGTCACTGAATTGGGCAGTGTGCACCTCCTGCAAGAGTCTACTCATGACCGACCACACGCCCTTACCTAGAATCGGAAAGTACATCAAGCTGCTTCAATCTGAGCCAGAGAGAGTGAGATATCGTCTGTGTTGTCCTCGTTTCACACTTGAAACGCTTATAGTCCCTCCGACATGGACGAAGGACTACGATAATATCAATCTCAGCAAGATATGGTTAGAAGCCATGAACCAACTTGCCGTCGCCGACGAGATAATCTTTCTAGGCTACTCGTTCTCCGAATCAGATATCGAGATGAGATACTTGTTTACAAGGGCACTTCGCATGCGGAACGGCAAGCCCTGGAAGAGAGTCACTGTGGTGAACATTGGTCAGAGTATTGAATTTGAGAGATACGAAAGATTCTTCGGAACAGTACGAAGGGTCAACAAGAAGGCTTCCGAATTCCTTCGGCACATGCCACTCTTCACACCCGAGCATAAAATCCCTGTCTCGAAAATCTGAGTGAAAGATGTTCAGGGAATAGGCGATAATCTCGCTTTCGTATGGTTGGCAAATCATCGCTGAGACCTTATATCCCAGGAATCATGTACGAGCGGGGTGTGAATGGCGAAGATTACCATGGAAGAAAGAGAGGTCGTCGACTGTCTTGAGGCTCTAAGAGGAAGCGACCTTAGCGTTCTCTGCGAGATATTCGTCTTGCCAACAAGCGGCAGCAATCTAGACAAGGTCTCCAGATTGCTTGAACTCGGGTCAGCAAGCTATGAAAGGCTTGTGCAGCTCGCTAGACTTGTGCGTTTCGGATACTGTTCTGAAGACTACGTATCATCTCGCAACATCGACGAGATACTATCTTCTCTAGGACTGAGGGTAAGGGGCAGCAAGCACGACATGTTCATGGAAGCGGTTCTCAACGACAGGTCACCCGCATCTGCAATGATGGCGTCAATGGATATTCGAGGAGTTCGCAGTATTTACAAGTGCATCTTCGATGAGTCCCCAATCGACAATGCAAGCACTCTCATCCGGAAGATAGAATCATGGCTTGATTACAGAAGCCCAAACAGGAGACCCTTGCCGCCAATTACGAGAGCCGGCTTGGGTCGTGATGACTCATCTGGTCGGAATCTCGAAACACTCGTTACGTCTCCAGGAGTCGAACAGCCTATGAAGGGTGTGGTTCTGCAGCATTACGATGTCGCCATCTCCTACGCGGGGGAGGATGTGGCCATTGCCAGGGAACTTGCTGAGGAGATGGGCAGACTGGGTAGCGGGACGTTTTTTGCACCATATCACAAGGCTAGCTTATGGGGAAGAAGTCTCAATGAGGAACTCAAGGTAACGTTTGGAGAGAGGGCCACTTATGTGCTCGTTCTTGTTTCAAAGCACTATGCCGTCAAGGACTTCACGAACTTCGAGTTCACAATCGCGAGAGACGAGGCCCGCAGACGCAAGGAGGTGTTCATCCTTCCAGTCAGGCTCGACGACACGCCTCTGATAGGACTGCACCCTGACGTCTACTACATGGATTACAGAAAAGATGGAGCGAAGCAGATTGCCCGGCTGATGAAGGAAAAACTCGATGCAAGGAAGAAGTAGTTGTAAACGTGCCTTTAGCTATCCCTCTCACCACTAGATGAAGTCAGATAACAAGTTCACTCCGAAGCACTCTCCGCTAACATCCTCCAAAGACTATGACTCATACCATATCACCTTTGCCCAGACTATTCGCTGCGTCTTGAACAGAAGAAAGTAAAAGGTTTGCGGGGACAGGGAGAGGTAGGAATCGCTCGTAGCTAGTAGACTCGGGAGCGTCGAGACCAGCAACTACCACATTCCTTCCCACATGGTGTCGTTCATTAGATGTGCGGTATCCTTGTCAGACCACCAATCAGTCGACCAGTGAACATCCCCAGATGAGAGGAACACAGCAGCACAGACCACAAAAGATATCGCCGAAGCTGAAAGAAGAGTGACAAAAACCCATCCCAGAGATGGGAGGTTGTCGTGGAAGCCAGCAACAATCGAAACCATTGAAAACACCAACACAGAGCTGAAAAGGACCAGAAGACTCACGAATGCCACGTAAGACCTTCTAGCGCAGAGATTCGCTAGTTTGTTCAGACCGTAAATCACCCTCGCATCGTAATTCGGGCCGTCCCGTTCAACGAGTGTCCCCCTGGGAGCGATGGCTGCCTGCACCTGCTTGGCAAAGTCGGATGGCTCCTCTATGTCGACCTTCACGCTAGGGTTCCATATGCGGAGGTTGCCTCTGATATCAATCTCCTTGGTACCCACCGAGTGCATCCATGTGCCTAACCCGTGCATCAAACCTGCCTTTGTCCTGATATGGGATACAAATCTGTCGCTCCAGAAGATGTATACCACGGGTAGCAGAGAAGTGAAAACTGCCATGCATGTAGCCAAGAGAATCGCCATGTCCTCTATTTGTGACATGGAACCGAGAAGTGTCTAGCAGATACTTGACTACTTCCCCATATGGCATGCTCAAGTCACACCGAAATCGTCACATGAAAAAGACATGAAGGGGTTTGTGGGGAAGGACGGTGCAGAGAAGAGCGTTTCTGACAGGTGAAATCTCTTTAACGAGCATTCAAATCTATTTATACTGACCAGTCAATCGAGTCGACCGTGGATCTAGAGCAAGTCATCCGCAAATATGCTCTGCAGAACGCCCTTCAGTTCGAGGGCAAGGCGACCATGGGCGCAGTGCTCGGGAAGGTCATGGCAGAGAACGCTGAGCTGAGACCCAAAGCGAAGGAGGTCTCCGGATTCGCGAAGTCCATCATCACCGAAGTCAACAAGATGTCGACCGAGGACCAGAGGAAGGCACTCGAGAAGCTAGCTCCCGAACTGCTTGTCAAGGAAGTTAAGCACAGAGAGATGGGTCTCCCGGATCTGAAAGATGTCACCGGCGAGGTGAGGATGAGAATGGCTCCCAATCCATCAGGTCCGCTTCACGTCGGCCATAGCAGGATGGCGATACTCAATGACGAGTATGTCAAGAGGTACGGAGGGATATGCTACAATAGGTTCGAGGATACGGACCCTGCTCGGATAGATCCCACCGGCTACGATACCATCCCAGAGGACTTCGCTTGGCTAGGAGTCAGGATCGACAAGACCGTGATCCAGAGCGATCGGTTCAAGACATACTACGACATCGCGAAGAAGCTGCTCGAGATGGGCAAGGCGTATGTATGCACATGCAAGCCTGATGATTGGCGCGAGCTGAAGAACAAGAAGAAAGCCTGCCCGCACAGAGAGCAGCCTCTGTCAGAGCAGATGGTGAGATGGGACAAGATGTTCGACGGCTCCTACAAGCCTGAGGAGGCGTCGCTGATGGTGAAGACGGATCTCGCTCATCCTAACCCTGCAATCAGAGATTTCGTCGGCCTCAGGATAGACGACACGCCACATCCACGAACTGGCACGAAATTCCGGGTGTACCCCTTGATGAATCTGGCGGTCGCAGTGGACGACCACTTGCTCGACCTCACTCATGTTCTCAGGGGGAAGGACCACCTGAACAACACTTTCAGGCAGGAATACCTCTTCGACTACTTTGGCTGGAAGAAGCCGGTCTATATCCACTATGGAAGGGTCTCCATCGAGGAGGCTCAGCTATCTACTTCCAAGATGGCAAATGGTATAAAGGAAGGTCTTTACACTGGCTGGGACGACCCGCAGCTCGGGACTCTTAGGGCTCTAAAAAGGCGCGGGATAAGACCCGAGTCCCTGAGGCGCTACTGGATCGAGACTGGTATCAAGGCGGTCGATATCGAGTTCTCGTGGAAAACCCTCTACTCATTCAATCGCGAACTCATTGACGATGGCGCCAACCGATACTTCTTCGTCAACGATCCCGTGAAGATCAAGATCGAGGGCGCACCGGACCTCGTCGGAAAGTCGCCTTCGCATCCGGAGCACCCCGAGCGAGGCATCAGGGAGATTAAGGTAGGACCTGAACCGTCGGTGTTCATCGGCCGTGACGATTTGCCGTCCGGAGATACGAGGTTGAGGTTGAAGGATCTCTGCAATGTCGAGTTCAAGGATGGAAAGGTGCACTACATCGGCAATGACCTGAGCATTCTCAAGGAAGGGGTCTCGATCATCCACTGGGCTCCGATGTCTTCGTACGATGCCGTCGTGCTTATGACGGACGGGACTTCGAAGAAAGGTAAAGCAGAACCGCTGCTTGCCGCCGCCAAAGGGGAGATCGTTCAACTCGAGCGGTTTGCCTTCGTCAGGGTTGAGGAGTCCGCGCCGATGGTCAGATGCGTGTTCACGCACAGATGAGCTCAGACGTCCCAAAAGGGTACGAGATCACATGACAAGCACGTGTGGCACATCGTTCTGAAGGTAAGCGGCGTGAGCCTGTGGCTCTTCAGTATCTTCTTCTGCTCCTTCGCAAGCATCAGCATGCGCTCGGCGGTGACTGGCTCTAGAGAGCCAAGGACATTCTCCAACTCCGCCATGTTGTACTCGTTCCTTCTGAGCGCCCTGAGGGTCGCGACCGCGCCCATGTTCGCGAGCACTCTTGTTCCCTCGAGAACGTTGTCGTCCGTCTCCCCCAGGCCGAAGATGATGTTCGAACAGACCTTGTTCCTGCCGAAGACCTCGCAGGAATGGTTGATTGCATGAAGTATGAGGTCGTAGTCTCTGTTTGGGCACACCTTCTCGAAGATGTCCCGGTCGAACGACTCGATGTTGAGCTTGATCTCGTCTGCGCCAGCGTCCGCCAGCATATCGATCTCATCAGGTCTGGTGGCATATGGCTCGACGCCGATTGGCGCGTCCATTAGCAATTTCCTCACTCTTCGTACTAGACCCGCCATCCTCTTGACCGTCATGGATGGCGACTCAGGAACAGCACTGGTGAATGCCACCGACTCGAAATCCTTCTTCTTGGATGCGTCCTCTATCATCGCGACTATCTTGTCATCGGTGAGTTCCTTCGTGAGGTTCTGGCCAAGTCTTGGAGAGGCGCAGAACTTGCAGTTCAGCACGCATGCCTGGTCGATGTTGACGAACGCCTGGAATGGCGCGTGGAGGAGAGTCGGGACGAGATTGACGTTGTCGATTAGAACTTCGCCATTCCTCAGAATGGCGAAGTGCTGGCCTCTCTTTAGCAGTTCGAACTCGCCCGCGTCTCTCGAGATGGGCTTCTTAGCTCTCGTGTTGCCGAAAGCGAAGACAACGCCGACTGAGCCAGCACCGGGCCCCGCGGTCGACCTGCTCGGGAGGAACGGCAGCCTGAAATCCTTGGGGATTCTGACCACTCCGCCTGCAAGGAGCTCGGCTTTCCTACGGGCCACATCGGGCCTTACTTTCGCTTCCATACGGCACCGTCTTTGGTGTCCTGGACCTCGATGTCCATATCACCGAGTTCCTTCCGGATCCTGTCAGCCTCAGCGAAGTCCTTCCGTTTGCGCGCATCTTCTCTCGCCTTCACGAGTCGATCAATGTTCGCATCGCCGGCAGGTTCCGCTCTTCGCTCGGCGTGGATCACGTCTAGCAGATCGTTGATTCTGTTGAAGATCTCGACGAGGTTATCGATGCCCTTCTTGCTGAGCTTCCGCTCTGCCAGGAGCCTGTTCACCTCTCGAGAGAGATCGTAGACTACAGCAATGGCTTCCCGGGTGCTGAAATCGTCGTCCATCCTCTCTTCGAACTGCCTCCAGGACTTGTCACAGAGATCCTTCGCATCATCCGCGCCTGTTGCTGACTTGCCAGCAGCCTTCAAGGCATCATAGGTCGTCTGCAGCCTCTGAAGCGCTTTTCCTGTCTCCGCGAGGGATATCTCCGTGTAGTCGAGCGGTTGTCTGTAGCTCGCGTTGAGTATGTAGAACCTGACGACCTCGGGCGAGTATTTCTTGAGTATGTCTTTGATCAGGAAGAAGTTCTTGAGCGATTTTGACATCTTCTCCTGGTCTATAGTGAGAAGCCCGTTGTGCATCCAGTACCTTACGAACGGCGCATCATTGTAAGCCTCGGATTGGAGTATCTCGTTCTCGTGGTGAGGGAAGACAAGTTCGGTGCCTCCTCCGTGGATGTCGACAGTCTTCCCGATGTGCTTCAGGCACATGGCCGAGCATTCGATGTGCCAGCCAGGTCGACCCTTTCCCCAAGGACTGTCCCATGAGATCTCTCCCTGCTTCGCGGCCTTCCAAAGCGCGAAGTCCATCGGGTCGCGCTTGTCCTCCCCTGCCTCTACACGAGCGCCTGCCTCCATTTGGTCTAGGCTCTGGCCCGATAGCTTCCCGTAGACCTTCACCTTGTTCACGCTGAAGTATACGGACCCCTGCGATTCGTAGGCATATCCCTTGTCGATGAGACCCTTGACCATTTGAGTTATTTCGTTCATGGTCTCGCTCGCCTTCGGGTAGACACTCGCCCGCCGGATTCTGAGCGCATCCATATCCTTGAAGTACTCATCGATCATGCTCTGCGAGAGCTTGAGAGGTTCCATGCCCAGCTCGCTCGCGCGGCTGATGATCTTGTCATCGACATCCGTGAAGTTGGTGACGTGCTTCACCTCGTAACCCTTGTGCCTGAGGTACCTGACGATCACGTCGAAGTTGATCGCGGACTTCGCATGGCCAAGGTGCGAATGGTCGTATACGGTCACTCCGCAGACGTAGATGCCGATCTTTCCCTTCTGGAGAGGCTCGAAAGATTCCTTCTTTCTAGTCAATGTGTTGTATAAAACGAGCGCCATTGGCTATCACCACTCGAATGATTGTGGGGTTCTTAATGCTTCTCCTCCACTGGACAAGCCAGCTATAACGTCTTGATCCTCGGTGGTTCCGGAACCGGTATCTTCTCGTGCTTGATGCCGAGCTTCTTCTCGATCTGCTCCATCCTGTACTCCATCTCCGAAAGGCTGTGGCACAGGTCGATGAACGCGTTCACGACGGGGTCGGGCAGCTCCTCGTGATGTAGGTCTATGGCCGTCACACCTATCCTCTGGACTATCTTCGCGGGCACACCCACAACCGTCGAATTAGGAGGTACTGATTTGACGACGACAGATCCCGCTCCGACCCTGACATTGTCCCCTACCGTGATGGGGCCGAGGATCGTGGCGCCTGCGCCGATGACGACGTTGTTGCCTATCGTCGGGTGCCTCTTCTTCTTCTCTGTCGCGATGCCCCCAAGCGTCACGCCCTGATATATCGAGACATTGTCTCCGACCTCGGCAGTCTCCCCTATCACAACCCCGGTCGCGTGGTCGATGAAGAAGTTTTTGCCAACGATCGCACCCGGATGGATATCGGCGCCGGTCAGCACTCTGGAGACATAGTTGATCATCCTGGCCGTCTTGTACCGCTTCTTGAGGTACATCCTGTGGGCCATCTTGTGTAACCTGATTGCATGGAGGCCCTGACTGAATAGCAGAGCCTCTGCTCGACTCTTCGGAGCGGGATCCCGCTCAAGGACAACATCAACATCGTCTTTCTCATCAGCTGGCATTATGGATTCTCTGCAAACAGGTCGGTGCTCAAATACCTTTCTCCAATGTCTGGCAATAGGACGACAACGGTCTTACCCAGGCCAAGTTCCTTTGCCACTTGCAGAGCTGCGAACGTTGCCGCGCCCGATGAGATACCGACCAGCATTCCCTCGAGCCTCGCAATCCTCCTCGAGGTCTCCGCGGCGTCCTTTGAGTTGACCTTTATGATCCTATTGTACACTTTTGCGTCCAGCACTGAGGGCACGAAACCCGCGCCGATGCCCTGAATCTTGTGCGGACCTGGCTTGCCTCCTGAGAGCACTGGCGATTCCTCAGGTTCAACTGCGATGATCTGCACCTGAGGGTATTTCTTCTTGAGGACCTGACCGACACCAGTGATGGTCCCGCCGGTCCCGACCCCAGCGACGAAAGCATCGATTCTCTCGACGGTCTTCAGAATCTCCTTGGCGGTTGTCTTCCTGTGGATCCATGGGTTGGCTTTGTTCTTGAACTGCTGCGGCATGAACGAGTTCGGAGTGGATGCTGTCAATTCCTCGGCTTTCTTCACCGCTCCCCCCATGCCCTCCGGACCAGGTGTGAGGACCAGCTGCGCGCCGAATGCCGCTAGGAGCTTCCTTCGCTCGATAGTCATCGTCTCAGGCATCGTCAGTATCAGCTTGTACCCCTTGACGGCGCAGACCATTCCCAGGCCTATTCCGGTGTTACCTGATGTCGGCTCGATGATGGTCGTGTCCTTGTTGACAAGCCCTTTCCGTTCGGCGGCCTCGATCATGCTCTTCGCTATCCGATCCTTCACCGACCAGGTGGGGTTGAAGAACTCCATTTTGGCGTAGACGGTCGCGGAGCCTTCAGGGACCATCCTGTTGAGTTTCACCATTGGGGTGTTCCCCACGGTATCAAGAATGCTGTTCATTACTCTGGGTCGTGCCACGGACTCTCCTCGATGCGGACAATGAAGCAGCATCATATAAGTCCGTTGTGCCTTGTTGATGCCGGGGTCCGTATGGCTACTGGCGATGGGGACCGAGAATGGGAGAACCACTTGAGTGGGAGTCTTCAGTCCTTCCTGCAAATATCGCATCCGCTCAGGTTCGACGCGATCCTATGCATCCTGCAGAATTCGTCGTCGGACCTGATGTCCTGACATGCCTTGCACAAGACGCCGTACCATTCATACTTGTTCTCGCCAGCGACTATGCGATTCGCGATTTCGTCAGCGTATGTTTTGATCTTCGGGAAGCTTTCTGTGACCTTCGTTCCACCCGCTCTGGTGGCACTGAGGTACTGGCTCACCGAGGCCTGCGTTATCCCCAATCTCTTCGCGATGTCCGACTGCTTCATATGGTATTTTCTAGATAGTTCCTTGACTACCGACGCCCTCAGCGTCGGAAGAATCTTGCCTACCACGAGTTCGCATGGTGTCTTCATCGTATGCACCGCGAACGGCGCCCGAATGCCAGTATTCTGGTAACGCCGTTATTTTCGGGGTAAGGGAAGGTATGCTATAAATCTATCAGAAATACGGAGAACCATGGGGCCGGGGACGAGAATCGAACTCGTGTTTGCGGATCTGCAGTCCGCCACATGGCCGCTCTGTCACCCCGGCATGTATGCCGAACAATGCCCGTTTGGCTATTTATTGCTTTCAACGAGGGGCCAGCGCGCCGAGAACAGCATAAATAGTTGCCAGCCGATGGCTTGGTGATGAAGTTCACAGCCGTGAGCCCTTTCAACGTGGCGACTAAGGTCTCTCTCCCCGAGAAGATTGTGATCTACGACAGCACGCTCAGGGATGGTGAGCAGATGCCGGGCGTGCATTTCACGCTCCCTCAGAAGATTGCCATCGCGCGCAAGTTGGATGAGATCGGTGTTCACCAGATAGAGGCGGGGTATCCAGCAGTATCGGATCAGGAAAAGAAGTCCGTGAAGGCAATAGCCGAGCTCGGCCTCAATGCTGACGTATTATGCCTGGCCAGGACAGTCCAAGCAGATATCGACGCAGCCGCCGACTCGGATGTCGATATGGTTCTCCTGTTCGTCGCGACCAGCGAGTTGCACATGCGCTACAAGCTCAAGATGAGCCGTGATGAGGTTCTGAGGCGAGCCATCAGCTCTCTCGAATACGCGCATGCGCGAGGTCTGAAGGCCAGCCTGAGCACTGAGGACAGTACGAGGTCGGATTTGGAATTCATGCTCGAAGTCTACAGGGAGGGCGAGAAAGCGGGCGCCACGAGGCTCGGCATCACCGATACCTTGGGTTGCGCAAGCCCTGAGGCGGTCTCGTACCTTGTCCAGAAGGTCAGGGAGGAGACGAAGGTGCCCTTGTCCGTTCACCTGCACAACGATTTCGGGCTCGCGGTCGTCAATTCCATCGCAGCATTGAACTCCGGGGCTGAGGCGATCTCGACGACCGTCGGTGGAATCGGCGAGCGCGCTGGCAATGTTCCTCTTGAGCAGTTCGTGATGGCGTTGAAGCACCTCTATAAGCGTGATGTTGGAATTCGCACCGAGGGATTGACCGATCTCACCAAGCTTGTTTTCGAGGAAGCCAACCTGCCGCTGCCTCCCAACCAACCTTGGGTCGGCTCAAACGCCTTCTCACACGAGTCTGGGATACATGTGGCCGCAGTCCTGAACTGTCCAATGACATACGAGTGCCTAGACCCTGAGCAGGTCGGCAACCGTAGGCACTTGATCCTTGGAAAGCACTCGGGAACGGCGCTGGTGAAGAGCAGACTTGAGGAGAGGGAAGTCAAGGCTAACCAGGATCAGATATGCGATATCGTCCGAGCCATCAAGAAGGCGGGAGAGGACCACGGCCGCGTGTCGGATGACGAGTTCTGGGGGATAGTCGACGCTGTTCTGGGGAAGAAGGACAAGAACCCCTGATTGCGCATAGAATCAAGAGCAGGGGTTTGGAAGCGGTTTGCGGGGCCCGTTCGTCACGGGCCCCTGTCTTCCGGTCCGGTTCTGTTGCATTGTCGGGTGGTGACCTCTAGGTCACCCCAGCAATGCCACTCGTTCCATTCGGCTCCGACCGTGCGGCCATCGCTGGCTCGTATAGGATCATCATCACGTCATGCTGGAACGCGCCGGGGTTGAACCGTAAACCCCCTGCCATCCCTCTCGAGATGGCTGTTTGCAGCAGGTTCAGGCTGGCATTTATGTGCCTGTCTCTATGCCAGCCGCATTCGCATTTGAACTCCGCGCCCATTCGGGAATCTTGTATCCTCCCACATATCGGGCACGTTCTGCTGCTGTTCCTTGAATTGACCTTTGCCATCATCTCGTTCTTGACGATGACCGGCATATTATGCTTCTCTGGCTACATGTAGCATTCGAGTGACAATATCCGCGCCCGCGGACGTCCTCGCAACCCAATTGTTTCAGAACCCCGAAATGTGCATCGTTATCTAGTAGATGTGCGCGTCGGACACTGCGCGTCCGACATCAGACTGGCACTTTTCGTCCGCACATGTCGAGCTTCGTCTTCGCGAGCTCGCCGAAAGCACGGAGGTCGCGTTCGGAGAACACTGGGCCGTCTGTGCAAACATGCTTTCCGTCTATCGCGCAGGAGTCGCAGATCCCAATCCCGCATTTCATGATCCTCTCCAGCGACGCCTGCATAGGGAGTCTTCGCGACTCAGCGATTCTCAGAAGGCCAAGAAGCATCTTCTCCGGACCGCAGGCATAGATCGAATCGAATTTCCCACCAGCGAGCACGGACTCTGCCAGCTCAACTGCCAGGCCTTTGAATCCCTTGGTTCCGTCATCCGTGGATATGTGGACCTTCGCTCCCGCTTGGATACCTCTCGATTCGAACAATATGTTGCTGCTGGTCCTAGCCCCGATCACCAGGTCCACGGAGGCCTTGTGTGTGACCGCCTCCTCGACGAAGGGTGCAAGCGGTGCCATGCCTGCGCCACCGGCTACGACGAGCAGACGCTTTCCGTGGATAGCAAACCCCTTCCCGTAGGGGCCTCGGGTGCCTATTCGGTCTCCCTGCACTTTGGAGGCGAGGGCTTTGGTCCCGTCCCCCAGGACCTGATATGTTATCCCCAATCCGTCTGCCGAGTATGAAACGGACATCGGGAATTCGTCAACCCCGGGAACCCACACCATTACGAACTGGCCCGGAGTGGCTGCGAGGCCTTCTTTGAACCTGATGGTCTTGATGGAAGGAGTCTCATCGATCTGCCTCGAGACCGTGAACATTCTAGTTCCGGCCAGGGTGCGCCACCCCCACCATGTCTTTGACGGACTCGTACCCGTTCTCTTCCATGAACTGCATTATCTCCCTGGATGTCTTGCTGAAGACCTCTAGTCCCTCGGTCCACACCGCGGTTCCGATCTGCACCGCAGTCGCGCCTGCCATCACATACTCGAGCGCATCTCGTCCTGATGAGATTCCTCCCACACCGACTATCGGGATCTTCACGGATTCGAATATCTCGTAAACGCATCTAACGCCGATGGATTTGATCGCAGGTCCTGACAGACCGCCGAACTTGTTGGCCAGGATCGGCATCCTAGCCTCTGGCGAGATGGCCATCGCCTTGAGCGTGTTTATTGCCACGACAGCATCCGCCCCTCCCCTTTCCGCTGCGGCTGCCAGCGATGATATCGAGGATGTGTTGGGTGTCAGCTTAGCGAGCAGTGGGACAGAAGCCAGCCTCTTCGCCTTCCTGCAGATCGATTCGACGAGCTCCGGGGTCGAGCCAAGCTCTGCCCCGTAGCCCTTCGCGTGGGGACAGCTAAGGTTCAGCTCAACTGCGTCAGCGCCAGCTCTTGACATGAGTCCGGCGAGCTCGGCGATCTCGTCCTCGGTCCCTCCGAAGACGCTCCCGATGACCGGGACACCTCCTTTCTTCGCCTCTTTAACCTCAGCCGTGTAAATCTCCATCCCCGGATTGGGGAGCCCCATCGCATTGATGAGTCCGCACTGAAGCTCGACTATCGAGGGGTTTCCGTGACCAGGTCTCGGTTCTTTGCCTATGGACTTCGTCACCAGCGCGCCCGCGCCGGCCTTCGCGACCTCCAGCATGCTCCTGCCCGTCTCATCCAAAACACCGGACGCGAGCATCGTGGGGTTCTTCATCCTGAGGCCACAGAGGTCCACTGAGAGGTGTGCCATTCAGTTCCCCTTGTGATTACCTGACCGGCTAATAGTACTTTTCTGAAGCGCTGCTGCTGGTGTGATAGATTGTGAGAAACAGCATCAGCTATGGTGCGCTCGCCTGGCGCCTATGAACTCTTTTTTGCCGCCTGCTTCGCCTCGTAGTCCTTTATGGCCTCTCTGAGCGCATCCGAGGCAAGGTTCGAGCAGTGCATCTTCGTCGGAGGCAGGCCGTCCAACGAGTCGGCGACGTCCTGCCGGCTGATCTTCTTCGCTTCCTCCAAGGTCTTGCCCCTTGCGAGTTCTGTGATCATCGAGCTTGTGGCTATGGCCGCCCCGCACCCGAATGTCTTGAACTTGATGTCCGTGATGATGTTGTCCTTCACCTTGATGTAGAGCCACATCACATCCCCGCACTGCGGGTTGCCCACCTTGCCTATGCCGTCTGCGTTCGGAATCTCCCCGACATTGTGCGGGTTCGCAAAGTGCTCCATCACCTTTTCACTGTACACAGGTGCCACCTTCTCCCGGCCCCATGGGACTCTTCTCGTTGAAGGGGGATATCTCCCTCAGCTTTGAGACCACGCCGGGTAGCACTTCTAGTAAGTAATCTGCCTCCTCTTCAGTGTTTTCCCGTCCCAGCGTGATTCTCAGGCTTCCGTGGGCCTGCTCGTGGGTGAGTCCGAGGGCCAAGAGGACATGCGACGGCTCGAGTGAGCCGGTTGAACAAGCCGAGCCGGTGGAGGCAGCGATGCCTTTGAAATCCAGCTGGAGGATGAGCCCCTCGCCCTCTATGAAATCGAACCTGAAGTGCGCGTTGTTGACCAGTCTCTTCGTCTTGTGGCCGTTCACATACGATCTCGGAACTAGCTCCGGGACCCTTTTTATCATCCTATCCCTGAGCGTTTTCATCTTCTCACAGGTAGGCTCGAGATCCCTGATCGCGATCTCCGCCGCACTTCCGAGACCGACCGCCCCCGCGACGTTGACTGTCGAGGATCTCAGGCCGCGCTCCTGGCCTCCTCCATGAATTATGGGTTCGATCTTCGTGCCCTTCTTCACAAAGAGGACGCCTACCCCCTTGGGGCCGTGGAATTTGTGCGCGGACAGAGAAAGCATGTCGATGTTGTCTGCCCTGACGTCAATCGGCATCTTGCCAATCGCCTGCACTGCATCTGTATGGAACGGAATGTTCTTCGACTGCGCCAGCTTGCCGATCTCGCGGACCGGTTGGATGGTGCCAATCTCGTTGTTGGCCATCATCACTGAGATCAGGACGGTGTCATTCCTGATTGCCCTCTCTATGTCTCCGACATCGACCAAACCCTCCGACGAGACTGGAACGATGGTCACATCGAACCCGAACCTCTTCAGGTACTCACAGGGTTCGAGCACTGCATGATGTTCGACAATGGTCGTGACGATGTGGCCCTTCATCTTGCCCTTGTACATGGCCACGCCTTTGATGGCCAGGTTGTCAGATTCGGTACCCCCCGACGTGAAGACGATCTCGGTGGGGTCGGCATTCAGCAGCTTGGCAACGCTTTTCCTCGCATTCTCAAGGGCGATCTTCGCCTCTCTGCCGAAAGAATGGATGCTCGAAGGGTTGCCATATTTCTCCAAGAAATAGGGCGTCATGGCCTCCGCGACTTCAGGGAGGACTGCCGTCGTGGCGCTGTGGTCGAAGTACACCCGTTTCCTCGCGCTGGCTGTCATTGCGGTACAAGGTGATGAATACGGACCGGTTAATAAGTTTGCCGTAACCTGCGAATCCCAACGTCGGGAATCCCCTGGCTTCTTGCGGATGGAAGATGAAAACGCTAATACCAATGACCGCCATGCCAACCCGAAATCGATGGACGTCGGCAAGATACGCAAGGACTTCACCGTGCTGAACAGAGAGATCGGCGGGAGCCTCCCGATATACTTCGACAGCGCGTGCCAGACGCTTAGGCCGAAACCGGTCATGGACGCGATGATCGAATACTATGAGTCCTTCCCGTCCTGCGCTGGCAGAAGCGTGCACAAGTTGGCCACCGAGGTATCCTTGAGGTGCGATGCTGCAAGGTCAAGGGTTGCGGATTTCTTCGATGCGGAAAGCCCGACCGAGATAGCCTTCGTGAAGAACACGACCGAGGGATTGAACACGGTCATATTCGGGATGGGCCTGAAGAAGGGCGACGAGATAGTGACGACCGACTATGAACACAACTCCGTCCATGTCCCAGTGCTCCAGCTCACGAAGACGGTCGGGGTGAGGCACAGGATGGTCGAGTCAGCAACGGATGGAACTTTCGACCTCGAACGGTTCGAGAAGGCGATGAACAAGAAGGTCAGGCTCGTTGCCATGTGCTTGACATCCAATGTCAGCGGCTATACCCTGCCTGCGAGGGAGGTCGTGGAGATAGCCCATTCATATGGCGCGAAAGTCCTGTTCGACGCCGCACAGGCGGCTCCGAGCATGAAGATCGACGTGCGCCAGCTAGGAGTGGATTTCATGGCCGCATCGGCGCACAAGATGTGCGGGCCTTCCGGGGTCGGCGTATTCTATGCGAGGGCCGAGATATCTGAGAAGCTCACACCTCTGATGTTCGGCGGACATGGGGTCACGGACACCGACTACGCATCCTTCAGGCTCCTTCCGGCACCTGAGCGGTTCGAAACGGGCCTTCAGAACTACTCCGGTATCGTGGGGACAGGAGCCGCCGTAGGCTATCTCTCCGCAATAGGCATGGACGCGATTCGGGAGCACGAGATATCGCTGAACAAGCGCATGACGCGCGCTCTTGTGGATGTGCCAGGCGTCAGCGTCATAAAGCCCAGAGACCCGAACATGAGGGGTGGCATATTCAGTTTCAACATCGAAGGGTTGTCAGCACACGACATAGCTATGATATTGGACAACTCCAACAACATCATGATGAGATCGGGGATGCACTGCTGCCACACGTACTTCCACTCGCGTGGTATAGACGGATGTGCGCGTGCGTCTGTGTACATATACAATGAGGCAGAAGAGGTCGATGTCTTCACCGAGGCCGTCACCGACCTTGCCGCCAAGTTCGGCAAGAGCAGCTAGAGGGTCGGCGACGCGAAGACGAGGTACCTCGGCTCGTTCTCGAAGGTCACTAGGATTGTCCTGATCTGGATCGTCATTCCGGATTCGAACGTCAATTGCGGTGACAATCTGTCCATCTCGTTGATCGAGCTCGAATTCAGCCCACGACCGTCCCAGGTCCAAGTGTGTGGGCCACACGCTGGTTGAGCCACGGCGGTTCTTCCGCTGCACTCAGCGGAGACAGACCCAGCTCGTATTGAGATAACGATAGGACTGCCATCGGACGAGAGAGGTACTCTCCACCCAGTGGTGAACTCCGAGCTCGATGTGGCGGCCCTATCGACGAGATCGGAGAGCCTGTCGAGAACCACAGAAAGTCCATGGTCTCTGTCGACGAAGGCATCTCCGTCGAATACTCCGACAAGCACCGCGACGACCATGAGCGCGCAGACGGACATCGCCACTTTCGACACGACGAAATCCACTACCCGACCTCCAGCAAGATACTGCATGTCCTGTTGTCGGGCACGCATGACAGCGTGAGCTTGAATCTGGGGGTGTCGATGACTAGGCACTCCCCATCGAGGCTGGACATCCAGACAGGAGGATTTGACGCAGAGCGCACCGTTGATCCGCCCCCAACGAACCTCAAGACGACCGATGACATGTTTGCCCCCCCTCTGTGATCCCCTATGGAAAGACTTGCGAATCGCATTCGAGTTCCTCCATCAAGGTCAAGATCCAAGGTGCGTACGCTCCCCGGGCCTTCGATCCCCACAACCTGCGCTGTCCCAATGACCATATCGAGCTGCAACTCCGCTCTTCTCGCGAAGTCCCGAACTCGCAGGCTGTCCAATGCTTCCGAGGCGGGTATTATCGAGAGCGATGCGACCGTTGCCACTATCATCAGTTTGAGCGGGAGCGATTCCAGTCCTGAGCGATCGTGTCGAAGGCTCATCATCTATCAGCTCGGGATCACTGGTATCTCGAAGCTCGAATCAATCCCATAGTCGCCCTTCGCCACGGTCACTGTGATGGTCGTGAGCTTGGTCCCGAAGTTCTCCACTGACAAGCCCGTCAGGACGACCTGTCCATGGGAGTCCGTCACTCCCCTTACGGGTCCGCCATCCTTGGTCTTGATATTAGCTCCATCGAGAATGACCGTCGCACCCTCGAGTCTGTCTCCGCTTTGATCGGTGACCGTTACAGTCATGACGATTCCCGTTTTCGTGTACAGTCCATCTTCGTCCTCGTCGTGGACGAGTATCTCGGCCGGACTTGCAAATACCTCACCGATCGAATGAGGTGCCGAGATGGAATTCATCCAGCCCATGATTATGGTTAAGCCGAGCCCAGCGACAACCACCATGATAAGCAGCTGAAGCGGAAGCCCTTCAATCCCTCCCGAACAGTCTTCTCTCAAGCCCCTTCTTCCTCTCTTGCCCCTCATAGCACAACCCTGCCTTGCCTGTCTTCCGAAGTGCTATGACAAGGAGGCATTTTGCCAAGCTCGGCTACATGTACGCTACGGCCTCTTGCCCGGGCAGGGCCAGCCCCGAATTCCCTTCGGCCAGTGTGTTATCATGCATGATACCCACGAAAGCATCTTCTTATACGCTCAAGGGCGGTAGAATCCACAGTGATTTGGGCCGATGCCTGACAGACCCTGGAGCGGGAAGCAAATGGAATCTTCGAAGTGTCCGAAATGCGGTGATGAGCCTTTGTACATCGAGCATGTTGAGAAGTGGTACTGCTACGGCTGCAACACGTACATCGAGGAAGGCGAGGACGAACACGTCTGCACCCCTGAGCCCGCGAAGTCGGATCCCGTGGCCGCCATTGCGCAGGAGTTGCGCGATCTCGACGAAGAGCCTGAACTGATCTGCAAGAACTGCGGGGCATCGCTCCAGAACCTCAAGGACGGTAGACTCTACTGTTTCGTGTGCGAGAGTTACCAAGATGATCTGAAACCTGAACCGGAAAAGGAGAAGCCGATCAACGAGGCACAGACGCTGATCGAGACGGCGATACCTTCGGTGGTCGTTGAGAAGACGTCCGAGGTCATTGAGCCAGCGATCCAGGCAAAACCCGAAGCCGCTCCCCTTGTTGTGGAGACTCTGGCGGCTCCCGAGCCTGAGCCGATGGTTGAGGTGAAGCCAGAGAGACATGTGGAGATCAAGATGTGCTCCACTTGCGGTCAGCCCTTGAAGCACATCGAGAAATACCAAAGACACTACTGTTACGGCTGCAGGAAGTATGCACCCAAGGAGGCTGCTCCGAAGCCGGTCGTCATCGTTGAGAAGGCGATATCGGACATCACGAGCTGTCCGGACTGCGGATCAGCGCTGAGGTACATCGAGAAGTATCACGAGCACTACTGCTACACATGCAAGAAGTATCCTCTGAAAGCCAGAAAGCCGGACGAGGCGAAGGTCGTTGCGACCGCAAAGCCTGAGATTCTCACTTGCCCGAAGTGCAGGGAGCCGCTGAAGCTCATCGAGAAATATCAGAGACACTACTGCTACCGCTGCAAGGAATACGCGCCTAAGGGATTCAACGGGCATGCGGCGGAGCCGAAGGAGAAGAAGGCTTGTCCGACCTGCCACGAGGACATGAAGTACATTGCCGAGTACAATGAATGGTACTGCCTCAAGTGCAAGAAGTATTCCCTCAGGCCGAGCAAACCGGTGTTGCTGTTCTGAAGCGTTCTCTGAAAACAAGAAAGAGGTTTGGTGAAGGCCGAGCCTTCGCCTGAGATTGTCGGGCGGACGCTATCCAGCGTTCTCCGCGACCTTCCCCTTTGGTCCCTCCTCAGGAGGCTTCGCGCGCCGTCTTCTCATAAGTAGGACTGGGATCGCCACAACAACCACCGCGGCTAGGATTCCGATGCCGGCCAGTATCGTGGTGGTGGGGACGGGGCCGCTTTTGACTTTGACCTCGAAACTTATGGTTGCGTCCTTGTGGTATCCGACGCCATCCCAGACCCTTACCGTGACATCGTGTCGGCCGTTCTTGAGCCCATAGTATGTCACAGAAGTAGCGTTGCCTAGCTTCCCGAACGCGCTCCCGTCTATGGCGACTTCCACGTGGTCCACGCCGCTGTGCGCATCGGAGGCCGTCCATGTCACCGTCACATCTGCGGACCTGAATACGGATCCCACAATGGGCGATGATATTGTCACATCCGGAGGCATGGTGTCGACGACGAATACGATGCTGTCCGTGGTGCTCCAGCTGACATTGTCTGTGGCGTTGACAGTCACTCTGTGTGACCCGGGTAGGAGGCCTGCGAGGACGTGGCGCGTATTGAAGCCCAAATCCATCCAGGCTCCGCCGTCTATCTGGATCACGTACATCTGAATGCCAGAGCAGCTGTCGCTTCCGTTCCAGGTGACAGTGACCGTGGTCTCGGATGTCGCAGTGTTGTTGGCGGGGGACACGATTCGCAGGGTAGGCGCCCTAGTGTCCACGAGGGTCGTTGCATCGGGCGAGGTCGGCACATTCCGCGTGTTTCCAGCCCTATCGGTCGCGAGAGCGTAGAAGTCAAACTCACCCTCTCCTCCCCGCGACCCGGATTGTATGGCCCATGTGTACGGGGCCACAATCTGCCTCGACACTAGGGTGTATGCCGAGCCGTTCTTGCTCACATAGAGGGAGACGTTGGCGATTCCGTTCGAATCGCTCGCCGTGGCGGTTACCGTGAAGACCGCGGTAGTCGTGTACGTGGGCAGGCTTCTCAAGCTGACCACAGGCCCCACTGTATCGACGATCGTCCGAGTATCGTTTTCGGCCGGAGGCGTCTTGTTGTTGCCCGTGCCGTCAACCGCGAGGACGTAGAACTCGTACAGTCCATCGCCAGACATCAGACTGGTGTTGAAATCGAAACTGTACGGCGGCGTTGGATCGGCTCCGAAGTACTCGAACGCGCCCGTCTCATCGTATCTGTACCACAGCTGGACCTCTTCGACGCCATTGGCATCGCTGGCGCTAGCGCGAAGCGTCACAATGTTCGTGCTCGTGAATGCAGGCAGGCTTCTGAGAGTCGCGATAGGTTCGACCGTGTCGACGATCGTCCAGGTGTCGTTTCCGCTGGGAGGAGATTCGTTGAGGGCAGCGTAGTCCACCGCCTGGGAATAGAACTCGTACAGCCCGTCGTCATCCTCCAGGCTCGTATTGAATTCGAATACGTATGACGAGGATGAATTCGATCCGAAGTACTTGTAGGCGCCAGTCTCGTTGTATCTGTACCAGAGCTCGACAGACTCAATCCCGTTCATGTCGCTCGCCGTCGCTGTCAAAGTGACGATCTTTTCGGTCGTGTATGTCGGCAACGCCTCCAAGCTCGAGGTCGGCGGCTGGTTGTCTATCCGGAGGGTGAAGTTGAGTGTGAATGTGCCATTCTTGAGCGCCGCAATCGCCGTGCTGGTCTTGTAGAAGCCTGCAGCTGTGGCGTTGAGGAAAATGGTTGCAGGGGCGGTCGCATTCGTCGCGACTACCGTGTAGTTTCCCATCCTGTCGGTCAGCGCGGAACCGAGGACTGCTCCCTGAGTGACTTCAACGACTGCGTTACGCACCGGCGAGAGAGTGATTGCATCCCTGACGGTTCCAGAAACAACCGGGAACCTGTCCAAAGACAGCTCCACATGGATCGACTCATTACGCATCAAGGAGAAGTTCCTGTCTCGAGTGTAGTGTGCTGGGTCCCACGCTTCGACCCTCAAATCGATGCTGCCGGCAGCTGGGGGCGCGAACTCATCTGGAACATACAGCCAGTATGATCCGTTAGCCGGAGTGGTCATCACATCAAGCAGTGTGGAACCGTTGTACAAGGCCACTCTGGCTCCACTGATAACTGTCGATAGCGGGTCGTCCGAAACATGGCCAGTCACGCGGGGTGCTGTGAGCGGATATATTGTAGCGATGGTCTTCGTTTCGCCCATTGACAGTGCAAACGGGCCCGTTGAGTTCGACACATATCCTGTCCCGCTAGTGTTCAGCCAGTAGGTTCCAGCAACACCCGTTATTGAGTAGGATCCGTCAGCTGCTGTAAGTGTACTCCACTGAGATGTTCCATTCCCCAGCGTTGCCGTGAATCCAGATAGTCCAGTCGTTGTTCCCGGGATCATCACGAATCCAGTGACGATAGACAGGTTCGGTGGCGGTTCGACGAGTGTGCCAGCGAACAAATAGACCCTGCCAGCGCTTGTCAGTAGTCCCACTGCAGACTGCGGGTCTCCAACTACGACATCAGGAGCGCCGTCTCCAGTGGCGTTCCCGCCCACGGCAACGCTCCATCCGAAGGCGACTGCTCCCGCATTAGGGACTAGGATCAAGTCCGGATTGGCGTCAGGCGGGTTTCCACCAAAGAATCCGTATGCACGGCCTATCGGACCTGCATTCAGGTCGCTGTTCGGGGCTCCTACGATGACATCGGCATAGGCGTCCTCGCGGAAGTTGCCCCCTGCAATACTCGTGCCGAAGTTCTCTCCTGGTGCGCCCGTCAACGTGAGATCCACGACGGTATTGAACCGGTTCGCCCCGTACACTATCGAGACAGATCCGGCGTTTGTGCCGTTGTCGTCGTTGAATGGCGCTCCGACTGCGATTTCAGCATACAAATCTGCGTTCATGTCCGGAATCATGGCGACCGCAAAGCCAAACTGGTCGCCACTGGCATTGCCCGTGGTCAAGTTGACATTCGGATTCGCCTTGTCGATGTTCCTTATCACATATGCCGCGCCAGTAGCGGCCAGTCCCACTCTGTAGTCTGGGGCTCCGACAACAATGTCGAGTGCAGTGTCGCCATCCACGCTGGCATTGCCAGATACGGACCATCCGAAGTGCGCATCGGCCATCTCTCCGTAGAAGGTCTTGTCGGCTACTGCGTCCATGGGCGAGCCGCCATAGTAGACATCCACGAGGCCAGCGCCAGTCAATCCACTTGCGGTGGCGAACGGCGCACCCACGATGAGGTCATCGAAACCATCTCGGTTGACGTCCCCGCCAGCAGCCAGTGAGAATCCAAACTGCCCATCGTCGACCGAGCTGTTGATCCATGCGCCAGGGCGGCCAGTGAAGCTCGGACCGCCGTATACGATTGTCACATTCCCAGCGTTCAAGTGCCCGTTCGGGTTGGCGAAGGGCGCGCCTATTGCCAGGTCCGCATGTCCGTCTCCATTCAAATCGCCAGCATTCGCGACGCAGAACCCGAATAGATTCCCGGCATCTGTTCCCTTCATCAGGGAAATCTCCGACATCGGCACACCGCTCTTGGACAGATACAATGTCACAGAACCGGCGTCAAGCATGCCGTCAGGATCGTTGAATGGTGCTCCGACCACTAGGTCAGCTATTCCATCGTCGTTCAGGTCCATCAGGACGACAGATCTCCCGAAGTACTCAGCACTGACGTTTCCATCCTTGTAGATGGCCGCATCCGGGTACGTTGCTCCGCGCACCACGGGGCCGCCAATCATCACGAGCGAGAACGCTGTCGCAATCATTGACAGGACGATGACACTCGCCGTCGCTCTAGAAACGAATCGATTTCCCATTCTCCAATCCCCACGCTTCCTTGGATCGAACTGGCCCCAAAATGGGCTAGAAGCTATATAAAACCGTCATGGACTGGCTCAAGAAATATCAATGCGGGAGTTTATCATCTCTGCGGCTTCTCGTCTTCGAAAAGAACGATATCGACGGGTCCTGACTTGTGGCGGATCGCCAGTTTCTTCTTCGCCTCCATGACGTTCGTGACTACCCCGCACGCGAGGACCGCGAGCACTCCGGCCGCCCATTTCGCTTGACGGATATCGCATATGGGATCAGGCCAATTCTCCTCTCGGCCTTCTACACTCCCCCTTGTTTCTTGCGTGTGAACGAGCCACCGGGGAGATTTGAACTCCCGACCTGCTGATTACAAATCAGCTGCTCTTCCAGCTGAGCTACGGTGGCATTGGCGGATTTGCTGAGTAATGATGGCTCGGGCATATAGCTTTTGATGGCTCGGGGTGATGCGTGCCTGGAGGTCGTTTGTTGCTCTGTCCAGCACGGCGAGAATTGGACTCGGGATAGGGGCGCAAGCTTTAAATGATGGTTAAGTATCCACACAATTCGCACATCAGCGGTGAGATTCGATGACTGAGAAAGAGGGTGCGAAGAAGCACCACGAGAAGGAAGAGAAGGCCGATCCCGTCGAGACGAAGATCAAGGCGGGCGATATCGTTCTTGCAGAGTTCGACGCTTGGATTCAGGACTCGAACGAGCTCTTCGACACCACGAGCGAGGCGGTCGCCAAAGAGCACGATACGTACAACGAGAAGATGGTCTACAGCGCTCAGCCGCTGATAGTTGGAAAGGGCAGGCTCTTCCCTGGTCTGGACGAATCGATGCTCAAGGCGGAGGTAGGGAAAGAATACGAGGTGATTCTGACTCCGGACAAGGGAGCAGGCCCCAGGGACCCGAAAATGGTGGAGCTCCACCCCGTCAGGGAGTTCCTGAAGCAAGAGATCGAGCCGAGGGTGGGCCTCGAAGTCACAGTGAAGAACAAGCCCGCGATAATCACAGCCGTCACTGCTGGCCGCGTCAGGATTGATTTCAACAACAGGCTGGCCGGCCGTACGCTGAAGTACAAGTACAAGATCACTGAGAAGCCGACGAAGCCGGTCGATGTCGTGAAGCTTCTCCTCAAGATGTCGTATGGCACATCGGAGGGATTCGATATCGAGCACCATGGAAAGGCCTACAAGATCAAGCTGCCCGATGCGTGCAAGTACGACCAGAGGTGGCTGCTCACGAAGTTCAGGCTCGTGACGGATCTCAGGGAGGTCGCGGGCGCTGAGACGGTATCTTTCATCGAGGAGTACGAGAAGCCAGAGAAGAAGGAAGAGGCCGCTAAGAAAGAAGAGAAAGCCTCAGAGGAGAAGAAGGAGGCTCCGAAGGAGAAGGCGCCCGAGGAGCTCACCGAAGAGGACAGGACGAAGGCCTGATCCGCTCGGCGTCCTTTTTCCGAGGGGTCAGCCCAATTTATATATCATCTTGCGATTAGTGTTCACCAGCGCGGTCCAGAAAGGGCGTGTGGCCTAGTCAGGATATGGCACTTGCCTCCTAAGCAAGTGGTCAAGGGTTCGAATCCCTTCACGCCCGCCAGCCGTTTCTCGGGTAGTGCATAAGGTAAACGCGACGGCGTCAGATGTTCTCGCCGCGTTCCTCGAACTCGTCCTCCCACCAAAGAGCGTATCTCCTGTGACCATTGTCTCGCTGCCTCAGGGCTTCCTTGGCAAGCTCGTGCGCTATCTTGGCGTGCCTGATATCCCAGATCTTCCGAGTGCCCTTTGACACCACGAGGTAGCTGGGCGCTTCGTCGATGAGCTCTGGCGGAAGTCGTGAGAGGGCGTAGACGTCGCACGCTCTCTCGCCACTTGGGATACCGTTCGAGTTGAACTGCGCGAGGTGCATGAACTCGTGGGCAAGAGTCCAATGCGTGGGATACTTCCAGACGCCCTTCCTTGTCCTGTGGACGTCGACCATCAGCTTCACACGTCCTTCGTTGGACTGGAACACAAGACCGTCATAGAATCGCGTGATGCCTACCTTCATCTTGGTCTTCATCTCGGGGAAGAACATGCTCAGCCTTTCCAACCTGGCGGCGAGCTCAGTCTGCACTTCGGGAGGTAGACGGAGCGCTCTTCTTGTCCACGAAATCTCCAGGGTCATCTCCGGCGGAGATGGCGTTCTTGGTGAATAGCCTATCCCATGGGAGTTAGCTGGATTTGATTATGTGCCCTTTGATGCTCACTACTGTTGTCCTCACTGGGATGTTCTTGCCGGACCTCTTCACGGCCTCGTCGACTATCCTCTGGAGCCCGTGGCAGCACGGAACCTCCATATGGACCAGGGTCACGCTCTTCGGCGTGCCGTCCTTGAAGATGTCGGTGAGCTTGTCGAGGTACCCCTGGGCATCATCCAGCTTGGGGCAGCCGATGATCACTGGCTTTCCCGTGAGGAACTTCCCGTGGAAATCCCTGTATGCGAACGGGACGCAGTCCGCGGCGATAAGTAAGTCCTTCCCTTTGAAGAAGGGCATCGAAGGGGTCACGAGCTTCCATTGGACGGGCCAGTTGGTCAGCTCGGGCGGCAGTTCGGCGCTGGGCCGTCCTCCGTGCTTCGCATGTTTGCTCTTGGCCTGAGTGGCTGTCAGTATCATCGGGTTGTGCGATGGACATCCACACGGTTCGACGCCGATTGGCTCCTCCTTCTTACCATGCTTCTCGTGCACCATGTGCTCCTTGACCGCCTCCTCGTCGAACTCGGGAGCATCCCTCTCGATTATCTTTAGCGCGTCTGTCGGGCACTCCCCTATGCACGCCCCGAGCCCGTCGCAGAACACCTCGTTCACGACCTTCGCCTTTCCATCTATGATCTGGAGAGCCCCCTCTGCGCATTTCGTCACGCATGCTCCGCATCCCGTGCACTTGTCCTCGTCTATCTCTATTATCTTCCTCTTTGCCATGCTCTCGCCCCGGTCGGTATCTTCCTCATCGAAGGACTATGATCGGTCTCTTCAAATAACCCGCGCCGAACATCACGGGGCTGCGTCCATACGGTGGTCGCGCGCTAGGCCTTCGTCTCTGGCTTACTCTCGAACTCCAACTTCGTCTCCTCTCTGCGGATCGAGTCACGGATCAGCTGTCCGAGGATCGAGCCCACAAAGCCCCCGAAGACGTACAGGAACAGCAAGATTATCGTGAACCTGAAGAACATCGCGTAGTAGAAGCTTGGAAGGATGTTCTCAATGTTGTAAAGCGTGTACGGGGCGGAGTAGAGAACGACCGCCATGATATAGCCGACGGCCGTGTAGAGGATGACGGACATCATCGCCAGGTCGGTTCGCTTCTGGAAGTAGCCAGCTGGCATCCCCGCGAGCACCGAGAGCGCGAAGATCAGCATGAGGTTCTTGGCCAGCGAGGGCGTCGAGACGTTCGGGAACATGAAATCGAAGGTCACGAAACCTATGGGCGTTGCGCTGAGAAGGGAGATGAGCCCCAACCTGACGACATCGCTCCTGTCTAGCTTCATGCCATCACCTCTGAGGAGTAGGTCACTTCGACCGTGACCAGCTGATTGAGATAATCCTCCCGCAAGTAGTCGTTCTTGAACTCGCCGATGGTCCCCATGAAGGAGAAGTCGTAGATGTATGGCAGGGTCGTGAGCGTGTAGGTGTGGCCTGATGTAGCGCTGTAGATGATGTATCCGTTCAGCTTCGCGATGATTGCCGGGTCTGACACCACCGATGAGAAGCTGAAGTTCTTCTCGGACTTTGGCAGGACTCTCAGCCCTGACGTGGGACCTGAGTACGCGGTCCCTAGAATGATTATCCTGCCGGGTCCTGTCGTTCCGTTCTCCAGCGTCGCGTACCAGCTCATCATCTGCGAGTGCAGTACGTATCTGGACGGGTTCGAGAGCTCTATGGAAAAGTCCAGCTCCAGGGAACCGTTCGGGAGAATGCTGACGCTGTGGGTAGGATGCGCGAGGTCGACATCCCTCTGCGTCTTCACCACCGCCGAGTATGTGCCTGCCGAGATGACTGAACAGACTAGGAAGAATACGGAGAAGAGCAAATAGAGGACGGCTGTGACCCAGTGTTTTCGTGCTGTTCTCATTGGTGCCATTGTTCCCTCCGACCATTGCGCGCGTGTATTGCCAGACCCTCTTACTTAGCCACTGGCTTGAACAGGTAGCAGGCGACCACGTGACCTCCTCCGATATCGATCAAGGGGGGCTCCGCGATTTTGAGGAACGTTACGACGATAGAGATTGCCGGCCCCTTGGTGGTCCTCATCTTTGCCTCCTTGACGGCCTTAGAGGGCTGGACCCCCTCCTCAGCTTTCTTGGCGAAGTAAGTCTTGAGTTCGGAGGCGAGCTCGTCCCATCTCCTCGGCTCGCCTTGTACCACTATCGTCACGCCGTGCTTTCCCGGTTTCAGGGGCAGCATGGAGTTGTAGAACGCCGAGCTCTTGTTGTAGAGTATGTCCCTGTTGATCATCTCGGCTGCTTCCAGCGCTATCCTTCGGGCAGACATCTTGCTGTGCTTGCACTCGATGACGACCTTGCTTCCTTCGCTCTTGACGTTGGAGACTCCTTTGAACTCTGCGAACCCGCTCTTGCTGAGGTGCTTGACGAAGTCCTCGATGTATCCGATCGTGGTCTCAATCTTGGATTTCGCGTCATGGTCAGAATCAGCCTTTTCCTCGTCTGCGCCAATGGTGAGCTCAACCCTCGAACCTTGCTGCACGGCGTCGAGTATCGTTCCGTACAATGGGTGGCCACTGCTCCTGAAATCGACTGACTCGTTGAGCCGTTCGAGCAGCTCCTTGGCGAGGTAGTCCGCAGTTATCGACGCGGATGATGTCGGCAGGATCATCTCTCTGTTCCCAATCATCTCCTCGACCGACCAGACGGCCTGGAACATCGGCGTCCTGTCCTTCATCTCAGCAACCTTGGCGTCGATGAAATCCTTCACTTTGCCTGCGTTTCCCTCAGGCTTGACCTTGATAATCAGCGAGAACTCGTTCGGTTCGATCTCGTCAATATGCTTGCTCATCTCGTGAGCTGGGTCGGAGACCTTCTCCTCCTCGAGCAGATACGCGGCCATATCCTTGCCTTCCCATCCGCACTCGTTGAATGAGAACGGGCATCTGGTCCTGAACCTGCACCCTAGGGGTATGCTAGTCGCGCTGGGTATCTCTCCCTTGATAGTTATCCTTCCGTGCTTGTGCTCTGGGTCGGGCACCGGCACGGCCGACAGCAACGCGCGCGTGTAAGGGTGCTTCGGCTCGAAGATCACGCTGTCCGTCCCGCCGAGCTCGACCACCCTGCCTAGGTACATGACCGCGAGCTTGTCACTGACGTATCTCGCCACTGCGATGTCGTGAGTGATGAACAGGTACGGGATGTGGTACCTGTCCCTCAGGTCAAGCATCAGGTTGAGCACGCCTGCCCTGATGGATACATCGAGCATCGACACGGGCTCGTCCGCCACTATGACCCTAGGGTTGATGACGAGGGCTCTTGCGATGGATACCCTTTGCCTCTGCCCGCCGCTCAGCTCGTGCGGGAACCTGTTGAGGTACTCCTTCGCAGGCGCAAGGCCAGCGTCCTCGAGCGCCTTGGTGACCTTCTCGACCCGCTCCTCCGTCGACTTGCCAATGTTGTGGTTTACCAAGGGCTCCATTATGGTGGTGAGCACGCTCGTTCTGGGGTTCAGCGACTCGTAAGGGTCCTGGAAAACCATCTGGATATTCCGTCTGAACACCTTCAGGTTTTGGCCTTCGAGCAGGGCGATGTCCCTGCCCAAGAAGAATACTGAACCGCCAGTGGGGGTTTCCAGTCTGGTGAGCAGCCTGCCTGTCGTGGTCTTGCCGCAGCCGCTCTCGCCGACCAGGCCTAGAATCTCTCCTTCGTGGATCTCGAAGTTGACATCGTCCACGGCCTTGACATAAATCGACTCTCGACCGAAGGAGAAGAAGCCCTGCCTGAGCTCGAAGTACTTCTTCAGGTTGGTGACCTTGACTATGACCTCTCCAGGCATCACTTCACACCCCTCTTCAGCTTATCCCAGAGCTCGTTCGTGAGCAGGCAGTACGAGAAGTGCCCTGGCTCTATCTCGACGCCCGGGGGCACCTTCTTGGAGCATATGTCCTGTGCGTATCCGCACCTAGGATGGAAAGGACAGCCCGAGGGCGGATTCACCAGGTCCGGTGGGAATCCGGGGATGGACGCAAGCCGCGTCTTCGGCCCCATGATGGATGGGAAGGATCCGAGCAGGCCCGCGGTGTACGGATGCGCTGTGTTCTTGAAGACATGCGCTGTCTTGCCGATCTCCATTATTTTGCCGGCGTACATGACTGCGATCTTGTCCGAGACCTCTGCAACGACGCTCACATCGTGCGTGATGATCATCATGGCCATGTTCAGCTTCTCCTGGAGCTTCTTGATCTCGACGAGGATCCTATCCTGGGTGATGACGTCGAGCGCGGTGGTGGGCTCGTCCGCAATGATGAAGCTAGGGGAGAGGGCGAGTGCAAGGGCGATCATCGCCCTCTGTTTCATCCCCCCGCTGAACTCGTGGGGAAAGTTCGCAATCCTGTCCTCGGGGATGCCGACGAAGTTGAACAGTGCCTTCGCTCTCTCCAACGCCTTGTCGTCGTCAACGTCCTCATGGAGCTGGATCGCCTCCATTATCTGGTCGCCGATCCTGAAGACCGGGTTGAATGCGTTCATAGCGCCCTGGAAGATCATCGAAATCTCCTTCCAGCGGATCTTGCGGATGTCCTCGTTGTAGTCGTCCAGAGTGCCGTCGGCCTTCTTCGAGATCGCCAGCAGGTCCCTGCCCTTGAAGATTATCTTGCCGCCCTTGATGTACGCGTTTGTCGGCAGGAGCTGGGTTATGGCGTAGGCCGCGGTGGTCTTTCCGCATCCGCTCTCGCCCACTAGGCCCATGGTCTGGCCCGAGTCTATGCTGAACGAGACCCCGTCGACAGCCTTGACCCAGCCGTCTTGAATCTTGAAATGTACTTTGAGGTCCTTGACTTCTAGGAGAGCCATCTAATCACCTCTTCCTCAGACGGGGATTCACGACCTCGTCGAACGCCCTTCCGATCAAGTAGAATGAGAGCGAAAGCAGTGTGATTCCTATTCCCGGAGGCAGCAGCCACCAAGGCGCATTGAGCGAGTGCCCGCTGATCTGCAAGTACTGGAGCATCATGCCCCATGTGACTGCGTTGACATCGCCGAAGCCCAGGAACGCCAGGATGGCCTCGGTGACTATCGCGCCGCTGATCGTGAAAGTCATGTACAGGAACGTGTAGGGCAGGACATTAGGCGCGATATGCCTGAATATTAGGCGAATCTCCGAAGCTCCTGAGACGATTGCGGCGTCGACGAACGCCCTCTGCTTGAGAGAGAGCGTCACAGACCTGATGACCCTTGCAATGCCAGCCCACGATAATATGCCTATGATTATGATCACATTGACCAGAGAAGGCCCGAACACGGCAGCGAACAACAGGATGATCACCAGCCCGGGCAGGCTCAGGACCACATCTGTAGCCCTCATGAGAACGTCATCTATGATGCCCGGATAGAACCCGGCTACGAGCCCTACGATTGTGCCGATGACCACTGCGAAGAACGCAGCCACGATGCCGACCTCGAGCTCCTGACGGGTACCGTAGATGAACCATGACAGAATGTCATGGCCTTCGTAGTCGGTCCCGAGCAAGTATCTGTTCCCCGATGGGTACTTGCCCGGCGGCAGCGGTGCCATGTTCACTCCAGACAGGGTCTCCACGAACATCGTGTTCTCCTTCGTGATCACGGAGAAGTAGTTGCCTGTGACGCTGGTGAAGATGTAGATGTTGCCCATGTACGAGACGGGGGTTTGCGCCCCTCCGCTCGGGGCTGCGAAGGTGACATTCGTCTTCATGAGCTCGTTCGTTAGGTAGATGATTCCCTTGTCAGAGCTGTATATGAATGACTTCAGCCCCTCTACGTAGCTCGGTCGACCGTCAATGTAACCCTCTGCGAGAGCCCACATGCTCTGGTTGTACCTAACGACACCGGCAGTCGGATCTAGACAAGCGATGACGCCCCTCGGGCCAGTCTTGGCGGTCACGACTACGCCCGCAGGCGATGGATAGAGCGCACTAATCGTCAGGTCCCTGACTGACGGTATGATCAGAGGGTGGTTGTAAGCAATCTCGCCGGTCTCCCGTTGGTAGGAGACTATGTGACCGGCCTTCGTCGCCAGCAATATGTTAGTCTTGCCGAAGGAATCGCTGGCACCAGCGGGGTACGGGAATGTCACGAGGTCCTTCGAATCGATGGGCTCGAAGGGGACTCCCGCGATGCTGTAGTTCTTTCGCCACATCATCGGGCCTATCTGAACGTTCGTTGTCACACCTGTGAGCAGCGTCTTCGTAACATCCAGGCGGTACGCTCTCAGGTCTGAGCTGGTCGGCACGATGAGCATGCTGCCGTTCTCGAAGAAGTCTGAATCGATGACCAGCGGGTTCGCTGCTATCGTGGCGTCAGTGATGGTCAGGTTGCTTGTATAAGTCCTCACGAACGGGTCAATGATGGCGTTCCTTGGCCGCTTGTCTATTAGCCAGACGTTGTGATCATCTGCATAGGCTATGGCCATCCGGGCGTCCTTCAGGGTCAAGCTGTAGCCGTTCCAGATATTGGATTGGAACTTCGGGACGAACGGGATCGTGTACTCAGTGTTTGCGTCGATGAGATTATTGGTGTACTCATACAGTGTGTTTCCTGCAAGCACGAAGAAGAAGGTCTGCTCCGACGCTGAGCGAGGGAAGTGCATGTAGTTCAGATAACTGACATCTCTCGGGAGGTTGTAGGTAACTGGGTTCCCAATTTCGATCTTCTGAACACCTGTGCTGACCGAGAACATGAGCGCCTGCCCATCCTGGGAAGGCACCATGATTCTCTCAAGGGTCAATTCGCGCGTGTTGGCCAAAAGCCCGATCGGCGCGCTCCAGTTTAGGGATTGTTCAAGGGGAACATTGGCACTGTCGGCGACGAACACATCCTGCGCAGGCGCCCTGAATTCCGTGCTGTAGGGCGAGATGAACGGTGCGAAGACCGCGAGAATGAAGAAACCCAGAACGATTCCGAGGCCCGCAAGCCCTGTCTTAGAATCCCTGTAGAGTTTCCAGGTTGCGACGGGCCCACGCGTGAGTTTCCTGAGGATTTTCTTGAAACCTTTAGGAAGGATTGACACATTCGTCGGAGCAGGCTTGGGCTTGTCGGCCGGTCCCTTCAGTTTCCTTGTTTGTGAGCTCAGGTCCTCACCCTCGGGTCAAGATATCCGTAGATCATGTCAGCGATGAAGTTGCCTACCAGGACCAGCAACGTGATGATGTACAGAGTGGCCTCTGCCACGGGGAAATCGAGCTGATTGAGCGCTTGTATGTAAAGCGCCCCCACTCCCGGAAATGTGAAGACGTTTTCGAGCACGACCGCGCCGCTGATGGCGAACACTATCGAGATGATGAAGGAGGTGACGACAGGCAACATGGCGTTCCTGGCGCCGTGACCGAAGAGCACTCTCCTTTCGGGCAGCCCGATGGCCTTTGCAGTCACCATGTAGTTCTCGCCGATTATGTCGAGCATCGCGGTACGCATCAGCAGAACGGTTCCAGCGAGCTCAAGCAGCACTAACACGATCAAAGGCATCGTCAAATGCCACGCGATGTCCACAGGCTTGGGAAGATTGTCGGTGGGATCGTACCATCCGGTCAATGGGAACCAATGGAGCTGCGCTGCGAACACGACCAGGAATATCAAACCAATCCAGAAGGACGGCATGTTGTAGAACACAAGGCTTACGACCACAGTGCTGCCATCTGCGACCCCGCCCCGTCTCCACGCGATGTACGCTCCCAAGTATATCCCTATCGCGTATGCTATTATCGTGGCTGCGCCGAACAGAAGCAGCGTTCGCGGGATCCTTTCCTTCAACAGATCGCTGACAGGCGATGCTCTGGAGAACGATATGCCGAAGTCGAAGGTCAGCATGTTTTTCATGTACAGAAGATAACGTTCTTGGACGGGCTTGTCGAACCCGAACTGCTTAATCAGAGCCTCCTTCTGCGACGGCTTTATGTTCGGGTTGAGCGCAAGAAGATCTTGCGGCTTGGCCGGCAGTGACTCGAACATGATGAAGATCAGGGTGAGGATTATCAGCAGGGTGATGACGGTTTGAATGCTCCGCGCTATCACGTACCTGCTCATGCCGGCCATGTGTTTCTGTAACCCCCCTTGGAATCGCAGGCCTTCTTTTGATGCCTGAGCATCCATTCGATTAATAAAACTTTGGTAGCGCTGGTTAGGTCGAGTGACGTTCCAAAAAGCGTTGTCTTGAGGACCAAATGGAAAGGGCAATCACTGAAATCAAAAATGAAAGGTTGGGGAAAAGGTTTGTAGAAAGAGGTTTGTCGCTCGATTCAGACCTAGAGCTTCGGTTCCTCTTCTGGCTTGGCCGTCTCGGGTGCCATCGCCTCAGGCCCCTTTGGCCTGCGCATGAGCATCATGACGACCACCAGGGCTGCTACCACCCAGCCGGCTATCGCAACGCCCCAAGCTACCATGTCGGTCTTGGCCTTCTCGTTGACGCCGTTGAAGGTCACGGTGACCTCAGATGTCACTCCGAGAGAGTCGGTCGCGTTCACGATCAGCGTGTGGCTAGCCTTGGACAGCTTGCCCAGTGCGTGCGTGACGTCCCATGTAGTGGCACCGCCCGTGCCAGCAAGAGTCACCATCGTTCCACCGTCAAGACTGTACTTCACGCTCTGGACGCCGTTCGTGTCCGATGCACTTACCAGCAGAGTCACGTTAGTCCTGGTGACATCTGTACCAGCCTTAGGGCTGAGCACGGTCACGGCGGGACCCGCGTTCATCACAGGCACCATTATCGTGGTCAGCGCGACCTCGTATCCTCGGCCAGCAGTCTTCCCCTGTATCGTCACGAACGACGCTCTTGCGTTGCTGATCGCCGAGGTGTCGACTTCGAACACCGCCACGCCATCGGCATCGCTTGCGAGCGTCGGCTGCGCCAAAGAGGCTCCGCCACCAACTGCCAGTTCTACGGGTATTCCGGCGATGGGATTGCCATTGATGTCCGTCGCGGTCGCCTTCACGAGCAGCTTCGAACCGATCTCCTCGACATCGTACATCGGGTCCAAGTCGATGAACGCCTGGGCCACATGTATGATGATCTGGTTCTGGGCGAACAGCGAGACGTTGTAGGGGCTCGAAGCCCTTGCATATACGTCTGCGACCATGCTCGCCTGCGTAACGACTCCGCCCTTTCCGATTGTGACGATCGTCGAGACGCCCGTGCCCTTCGCCTTAACCGGCAAGGAGTTGGTCAATACTCCGCCCGACGGGAACACAGAGTAGTCCACGTTCCCTCTGATGCTGTTCTGGTAGACCTTCGCCGTCGCATCTCCGGTCTTAGCGTTCGTCTCGTTCGTCACGGTCACAGTCACGCTAGTCGAGTCGTAGCCTACGCTCTTGGCCGTCATAATCGGCTTCGTGATGGCCAGGTTCGGGGCGACCACTGTATACGGCCTTCCGATGGCGTAGTCGGCCGATATCGTAGTTGGGCCCGTGATCTGGTACGACCCCAGCGTGCCGTTGAAGAACCCTATGCCGTCAGGCACGAGGTATATATGGCCGATGAGGTCAACAGGCGCCCAGTCCTGGGTGTAGATGTCAATGTCGACCGTACCTGCTGTTATGTCAACAGGTATCATCACATCGCCTTTGTACGGTTTCAGGCTCGGCTCGTTGGTCCAGTTCCAGTAGATGTACTCTTGATCGTACCACTCCTTCCAGTTCGTCTTGTTGAAGTACGTCGTGAACGGACCGGACGTCGGAATGTTGGCCTTGTCTTTGTCTGTCACGATGTTTATGCCCCAGCCATCGTAGGTCGAGTCCCACGAGATAAGGCTGCTCCCTACCAGCGAACCATAGGTCGTTCCTGAAACCATCAAGCTGGCGTTGATATTATCAGCAGCGGCTCCAGTCTGGTCCCAGACGTTAGCAGTGGCCAACAGGCCGTATCCTAGAGCATCGGCCTGAGCCTGATCGACCTTCGGATCCAGGTACTGAGCTCCTAGATCCCAGGTCATATACCCGCCGAACATGGTCGGCACGGTGCCAGTCCCGCTGTGCGTCAGTGTGAGAGTTGCAGGCACAGAGTTGAGCACAGTCGTGTTCCTGACCGTTACCCTGAGCGCGAAGCTCGCAGTTGTATCCTTGGCTTGCACGTTGAATGTCGCCAGTCCGGCTCCGTTTGTCACAACCCATTTGACCGGGTCGAAGACTTCGCTCTCACTGCTATATGAGACAGTCATGTTGTGGTTAGCCAACGGCGTACCCACCTCATCCACAGCGAGGACGGTGACATCCGTGTTGTTCCTGCTGGCTGGTGTTTGGGTCAGATCTGTCCTTTGAACTGAGGATATCTGCGCCATGGTCCAGTTCGGTGCGAGCTCGTTGTAGACTAGCAGGTTCGCAGCCGCTGCGGTACTCCAAGCGTATCCGGCTTTCGTCGCCATGTACGACAATGTCACCGCCAAGTGCGCGTTGAGGTCATTGATCACAGAAGGTGCTGTGTAGACCATCGTAGCTCCGCCCCATTCGTTCGTCGTGCTGTGTGGGAATGGCAGCGCCCAGCTGATCGAGCCGTAGCCAACAAGGTTGTTGTCGATGGAGACGTTCACGCCCTCGACTGGATCGCCGTTCTCATCGGTCACGTTCAGCGTCACCGCAGAGGTCTGACCCGGTTTGAGCACTAGCTTGTCCGCCTTCACTGCAAGTGCCATCGAGGGCGGCAGAGCAGTTACGACTCTTATCGTCCCACTCTGGGTGGATGCCACTCCGCCCTTGGATACGGTCACGTTGACATACGAATAGCCAACCGCCGCAGCTGTCAAGTTGAACTTGAACAGGCCACTCGCGTCGGTAGTGCCGGTTGTGGGGTCGGCAGTCACCGTAGCAGTTCCTGATACTCCTGCAACGCTCACCGTGACAGAAGCACCAGAGACTGGTGCTCCGTTGCTATCGATCGCCGTCACATAGGCGGCTACGACATTGTCTCTTAGCAGGTTGTCGTCAGCGTCAAAGACTTGGTCTGATATGACCTTGCTCGGCATGCTCAGACCAGCGTTGACGCTCGCCGTCGCCCCGACGGCAGCTCCAGCCGCACCCGTCTTCTGCAGGTTGCCGAGCGAGAACAGGTTGGCTCCCGGCCCGAAAAGCTCTCCCTGGTAGGGCAGCCATCCGGTCCATGAGTTTCTGGTGGCTATGATGTTGACCCTGTAGTATAGCACATTCACGGGCAAGTACTTCGCGAGCACGCCCTCGCCCCACTTCGTGTACTTCACTTGGTCTGTCACGTTGAAGCTGGTTCTCGCGAGATTCCCAAGCCTTGTCACTTCATCCGCAGCTGCCTGCGTGGAAGCATCGGCCCTCGTGACAACGCCAAAGTAGTCCTTGTACAACGGGTTGGGATCTGTTACTGACCAGAACCCGAATGTGTTCTGGCTCGCCAACGGTCCGAGGATGTCGAACACGTTGCCGACCGGCTCAGAAGATAGCGACCAGCCGATGATGAGCATCTGGAAGTCCATCGACGTCATCCTCGTGACGAGTGTGTCGAAGTCAATAGCCTTCGCCTCAGCGTTGAGGCCGACAGCCCTCATGTTCTTGGCGATCATCTGGCCAGCCCTGATCCTGATGGGATCGTAGTCTGCCGGAGGCGTGAGAATTGTTATCTTCTGCATGGGGGTACCATCAGGCAGCTCTCTCCAGCCGTCGCCGTTGACATCAAGGAAATTCGCAGCATTGAGTATGCCGATCGGGACAGCAAGAGTCGAATCAAATGGCCAAGAGTCCACAGTGCTGTTGTACCACTCGCCCCAGAATGGGGGCTCACTGGCGCTTCCCTTCGAGCCGTAGCCACCCATGTACGTGTTGACAATCTGGTCCTTGTCGATCAAGTGTGACACAGCTCTTCTGAAGCTCACATTCCCCATAGGATCGAACTTCTCGTTGAATGCCAGATAGTAGTAGCCGTTCTCCGATAGGAATGTCAGCCTGACGTTTGGATCCGCCTGCAGGCTCGGAACTCTGCCCGCGGTCACGGCCCAAGCGATAGTGTCTACCGCTCCTGACTGCAGCGCGAGTATGGCAGTGTCAAGGCTCGCGTAGATCTTGTAGTACAGCTGGTCAATGTTCGGCGGGTACATCTTGTAGCCGAGGGGTGTGGTGGCGTTCTTGCCCCAGTACCCCGTGTACTTCTCCATTATCCTGTAAGTGCTCTGGGCGCCCTCCTTGTACTTCCACGGGCCTGTGCTGATAGTGGCCTTCGGGTCACTCCACAGAATATCGAGCAGGCCGGCGCTTGTCACGTGGTTCTGCCAGATCGCCTTGGGCATGATCGGTATTTGCGCGGTGCTGGATAGGAACTGGCCGTAGGGAACAGCCATCTTCATGGTGACCGTGTAATCGTCCACCTTTGTGAGCGCCGCGTCAATCTCCGCCGCACTCACACTGCCGCTTCCATCGGCGTCGAAAGCGTTGATGATATTGGCCGAGAGGGATGTTCCGTCTCTGGCCGCCTTGTAGATAAACATCACATCATCTGCGGTGAATGGCGTGCCGTCATGGAAAGTCACTCCATGGCGCAGGTGGAATGTCCAAGTCAGCGTTGCCTCGTTGAACTCCCAACTTTCAGCCAGAACTCCGAAAGGAAGCCCGTCGTAGTCGTTCGTGACAAGGGATTCGAAGCCCCAGTAGATCACATTCGATTTCCATACGCTGTTCGATGCCAGGTTCCATGTGTTGAAATCGGGTATGTCCTGTTGCATCGCAATATACAGCACGTTCGGCTGACTTGCTGCCGCCTTAGCCTGCGTCGCGGGTATTGCCGCGAATGCCGTAAGCACGGTGAACAGCACTACAATCCCTGCTATTACTCTCCTATTCTTCATTCTGTCTCATCCTCCGTTTGACCCCTCGAATAGAAACTGCCGACGCTATCGCCTCTCATCATATATGAATGTTATTCCACGGGGGCATCCAGTACAGTCTTGCGAGTTGAAATCGACATTCGTGGTAGGACGCACGCATGAGCTGGTGAAAACGCTGCCTGGGCTCCTGAGCACTGCTGTCCGAGAAACACCTGTGAACTCGCTCGCTCAGAGTTAGAACATCGAGATATGTCTGCGTTCTGTCGGCTGAAGGTCGGAGGGCCTCAGGATTTCCTCTTCGGCTTCTTCCCCGTGCCATTCTCCTGCTTCGCCTCTTTGATGACATCTGCGATAGAAGCAGGGTTCGCACAGTTCCACTCGCCGCAGAAGGGGCACCTCGACTGGTTCTCTTCCAGGTCGAGATCTTCGATTGTGCCAGAGTAGCTGATTGTTGCTGGATACTCGTTCCCGCACTTTCTGCACTTGTATTCGAGCTCGACTTTGGGCATGTTGCTGTGGACCGATGAACCCCATGATAAATGTTTTCGACCGTACCCGCTCATGGAATCGGCAACCTTTTGATGTAAAAAGGCTACTCCCCTCCAAGCTCGAGCGCAAGGGGAAGAGCATGCAGAAACGTAGTCCAGAGGGTCGCATCAGGGAGGTCGCGGCCTCAGGAAGCCACTACCAGATCGGTGTGGCGATCGGGAAGCAATGCAGGGATATGGCCATCCGGATGGAGAAGCGATTCAAGACCTCAATATCGGCTACGCCCGGGTTCAACCTGCAGAAGGCAATCGCGTATTCCAGGAAGAGCCTGCCCCTCAGCAAGAAATTTGCCCCCGGATTCGTCGAGGAGCTCGAGGGCTACGCCGAGGGCACTGGCATCGGCTTCGACACAATCTATGCGATGACTTGCGATTTTCCGGAAGACAGAAGGGGCAAAGGCTGCACGGACATCGCCGTGAACGCCGAATGGACAAAGGATGATGTCGTTCTCGCGGCGCATAACGAAGATGTCGCGCCTTACAGCATATCCGACATCACGGTCGCCAGAATCAGGCCGAAAGACGAACCAGGATACATAGGCATGAACTACGGCGGCATATGGCCGACGGAGGGCCTGAACGCGGCGGGGATCAGCCTGACTGGGAATGCTCTCGTCCCAAACGATACCAGGCAAGGGATGCCGAAATCGATTCCCATAAGGAAGGTCCTGGCAGAGACGGGGATCTATCAGGCGTTGAAAGCCTCGATGCCTGAGGGTCGAGGCCACAGCTTCAACAACATAGTGTGCGACTCGAACGGCGAGATCTACGGCATGGAGGGGTCGGCGACAACCTTCGACGCCCTGTACGCGGAGGATGGTTGGCTGATACACACGAACCACTACCTCTCCCCCAAGATGTGGAAGTTCGAGGCGAACATGCATACGCGCTTTTCTTCAATAGTCAGATACAATAGAGCCACCAGACTTTTCAAGCGGGAGCTGGGGAAAGTCGACCTAACGACCTTCAAAAGGATCCTATCCGACCATGTCGGATATCCGGAATCGATATGCAGGCACCCGGATCCCGCCCTGGAGATTGAGGACCAGACTCAATCGATATTCTCGATAGTGTGCGATCTCACCAACAAGGTTATCTGGGTATGCTACGGGAACCCGTGCGAGGGAGAGTACAAGAAGTACGAAGTTTGAGCTCTCTTCCTACGGCCACTTGTGCCTCAGGACTTCTCCCGCGAGAGCCTTCGTCTGCTTGCTCTTGTCCACGGCCACGGTCCCGTTCACAATCACGAAGGGTATCCCTTCAGGGTATTTGTGCGGATAGTTCTTGAACGGATACTCGTGCGGCCACAGGTTCGTAGCACGGTCCTTGATCTTGTCGAGATCGATCATAGTGATATCTGCCTTCATCCCAGGCCTGAGCAATCCTCTGTCCAGGATGCCGATCCTCTGTGCTGGGAAGCTGGTCATCTTCCTGATGGCCTCTTGCATGGTCAGCAGTTCCTGGTCTCGAACGTACCTCTCCAGTATCCCGGGGTACTCTCCGAATGCGCAGGGTTCGTACGGTGGAGGGTTCGTGAGAGGCCCGTGGTCTGCCCAGGTAGCGCAGTCGGATGAGACCATCACCAGAGGATGCACCAAGAGCTTCTTGATATCGTCCTCGCTTATGTAGTCGAAGATCGCGATGATGTCGTCATCCTCCTCAACCATCAGATCGAAGTATGTCTCGAATGGGTCCTTCCGTCTCTCCTTCGCGACCTGCTCGATGGTCTTCCCTTGAAGCCTCTTCTGCTTGGGACAGTGCATTATGAATATCCTGTTGAACAGGCCGTGCTTCAGGAGTCCCGAAGGCCCGAACGCGGGCAACCTGTCCTCGATGATCTCCCTCTTGATCCTCTCTCTGTTGGATTTCGATTTGATGTGCTCCAGCATGTCCTTCCTGTTGAGCGCGGCGAGATACTGAGGGAGGGCCCCACTGAGGGCGGGTGCTAGATCGGTGTGAACATCATTGTCGACCGTGACGTCGAATCCGCGTTTTCTGGCCTTCTCGACGAGGCCGAGGGTTTCCTTGGTTCTCCCCCATGCGCCTATTTTGGGACAGTTGTGTGATATCTGGACGCGCACGCCGCTCCGTTCGCCGATCATGATTGCCTCCTTGATCGCTTCGGCAATGGTCTCCCTTTCGCCTCGGACGTGGGAGGTGTACATTCCGCCGTATTTCGCCACTACCTTGCACAGTTCGATTATCTCGTCGGTCTTGGCGAAGCTGCCTGGAGGATAGACGAGTCCGGTCGATAGCCCGAATGCTCCGGAACGCATTGCCTCGTCGACAAGGTCCTTCATGAGCTTCAGCTCCTTCGGATTCGGTGCACGCCTTTCGGCTCCGAGGGCGGCTGTCCTGACCGCACCGTGGCCCACGAGAGCTGCGATGTTGTGCCCGACTCCGCTCCTCTCGAGAACCTTCAGATACTCGCCGAAAGTTCTCCATTCGTCCTTCTCGAACGTTCCAGCCCAGTCTCCCCAATATGTCTTCCAGACGTCAACATATGGTTCCCTCATGGGCGCAGCTGACAAGCCGCAGTTGCCAATGAGGTGTGTGGTGACGCCTTGTCTCAATGTGCTGTCGCAACCGGGGTAGATCAAGACTGTGATGTCTGAGTGCGTGTGTATATCGATGAACCCTGGACACACGTACAATTCGCGAGCATCGATGGTGCGCCTGCACTCGCTCTTGTCGATCTTCCCAATCTTCGCGATCTTCTTGCCTTTAACCCCGATGTCGCCGATGTACCAAGGATTGCCAGCACCGTCAACGATTCGTCCGCCTAGTATTCCAATGTCGAACGCCAAAGGAGACACCTGGCAGCGTATCCTCATTCTGCTATTTACTGCTTCATGGTCTTCGCGTTGACGAGTCGGAACAAGTACAGGACCGCTCCCGACCAGATCTTCGGGAAGAAATATGTCGACTTGTGCGGCATGAGCTGCCCCGTCTCTGCGATCGCCATCACCTGCTGGACGGCAGGAGGTTTCACGAAGAAGCACGCTTGATATTCGCCGGTCTCCATGGCGTCCTTCGTAGGCCCGGTGCCTTTCACGTACTCTATATTCACTTTCGTGTCCAGCATCTCCGAAGTGTACCCCAAGAGCTTCTTCAGGACCCGTTCCTGAACGATGTATACTGGGAGATCGTCCATCGGATTGCCGGACGCCGCTCTCACCTTCGGCGTGGCGTACAGGAAGCATTTGGATCCTGGTATCCACACGCCGAATGCCTTCGCCTGCGATTTCTCGACCGCGGTCGCAAGTTCGTCGGGGCCCGGCATCTCCTTCAGGTCGAATTCCTCCTCGAGCGCCTTCGGGAGTTGAGACATAAGCTTCTCGTCGACTCTCTCGATCAGCCGGTGTGTCGGGTATATCACTAGTCCTGGGTTGCGGAAGCTGACCAGCGTCGCCAGGATGAAGTCGTATGGCATCGTGCCTTCCTTGGAGCCGTCCTTCGCGCGCATCTTGTTCCTGAAATCGAGACCCGTTTCGTACCGGTGATGCCCATCCGCAATCAGCAACTTCGCGGGCTCCAGTAGCTTGACGATCTTGTCAATCAGTTCCGGCTCCGAGATCCTGATCAATCTGTGATGCACGCCCTCGGGATCGATGAATCTCATGACTTCGTCACGCTTTCGCGTGTCGAGCAGGATCCATTCGATCTCCTCTGTCGGGTCGTCGTAGAGAAGGAGTATCTGTTCAGTGTCCCCGTTGACGGCGCACATCAGATTCATCCTGTCGGCCTTGTGCTTGGGGATGGTCTTCTCGTGAGGCAGGACCACGCCTTTCGAGAAATCCTCGAGCTTGACCAGGGCAACTATGCCAGATCTGATCCTGGGCGAGCCGTCCGGGCTGCTGAAAGTCTGCTCGTAGACGTACAGACATTCTCTGGAATCGACGACGAGAACCTCGTCATTGATCCACCTTTGGAGTCGTCTGTGGGCGATTTCGTAGGCGTCTGCCTCATCGCCCAGCGTCACATGCGTTATGTTCAGTCTGTCATCCTTGAGCCTCTTCTCCATGACCCTGTCGACTACATCGTAAGGCGGTGCCACGAACCGGGAAACGTCCTTTCCGAATCTGGCACTATTGTAATACAAAGCATTGAAAGGAATTACCGTCGCCAAGTGACCTTACTCCCCAGAACGGGTTGATGCGACGGCCATCTAAAAAAGGTTGGCATAACTTAGTCGGGGGTGGCGCGGCCCCGCTTCAGTCAAGGAAAGGCACGTAGCCGTACCAGGAACCGTCGTCTTCCAGATACTTCAGGTTCTCCTCGAGCATCTCCTTGTGTCCGCGCTCCATCTTCTCGAGCTTGTTGAAGATTCTCTTGAGTTTCTCATCAGCGTTGGTCGCGTTCTTCGAGTAGAAGTCGATGGATCTCTGCTCGGTCCTTATCCCAAGTTTGAGAGCCGATATGGCGTCTTTCGCTTCGATCGAATTCTTCCTGACCTTCTCGGGGAATATCTCGGCTAGCCCCTTGTCGAGCATTCCCTTCGATGGAGCTTTGACCGAACCACCGAGGGCCTTCAGCTCGGCAGTGAGGATCCGCGCGTGCTCCTTCTCGTCCTCTGAGAGCCCCTTCATGAGCGGTTTCGCCTTCTCATCGCCGACCAGTTCCTTGAACCTGGCGTAATACTCAACACCGAAGCGTTCGAATTCGATTGCGGTCGCCAGGATCTCCTTGATGTTCGTGGTCTCATACCCCCGGTCTTTCTTCGTCGAACGAACGTGCCCATCGATAATAAGGATTGCGCAGTAGCAAAACGAACCGTTGGAGTGTATGAGAATCATCGAGATGGCATGGTTTAATTATCTACATTTGAATATTTTTCGCCTGCAAGGGATTATGATACCCGTCTGTCTGCTATTATATAGATGCCAAGTCAATCATTGGCCGCGAGGTCTGGCTAGCACGCGGAGGTGTTGGGCATGGGCGAGGTAGTTGCTGAGGACTACATCATCATTCCAGGGAAACCATGGAAGGCGGGCGCCCACCCTGTGAGCAGCGAGGATAAGAGGGTAAGAGACGCCCTCGGCGAGATCAGTGCGATGATTGCAGGGGGCACACCGCTTGCCGCCATCATCAAGCGCACGCTGTCAGCGATCGCCGAATTGTTCGGCATCGAGGCGATGTTTTTCGAGATCACCCAGGTCGAGGCCGGGCCATCATTGCGCTGGGTCACGTACGGCTTTCCGAAGGAGAGTGCAGAGAAGATAGTCGCGAACATGGGCGCCGACTACTATCCGAAGGACTTGCTGGGCAGAACGATGGCTGACAAGTTCCGAGTCACTAGGAATTCCTATTACATACCCGCAGAGGATTGGATCAAGATGATTGAAGGGGATCCGTTCGCCGACCATCCATCCTACTACAGGCATCCTGAGAATGTCCGCCTTCCGAGAAAGGACCCTGATGAATGGCATGAGGCTGACCACTACAGGTTCGCTATGCGAGACACTGGAGGAGAATTGCTTGCGACACTCGAGCTCGACTACTCGTGTGACGGCAAATTGCTCTCGAAGGAGACCGTCGAATTGGTGGAGCTCTTCACGGAGCTCCTATCATTCGCCCTGATGAGAGAAATGCGCTACACTCCCGACTCGGTCATGCCTTCCGCGACAGCTGCTCACAGAACCGATCTCCTCGAGGACATACTCAGTATCGCTTCATCCATCGTATCCGAGAGGGATCTTCGGAAGCTCTCTGACATGGTCCTGACCTCCGTCTCATCTCTGTTCGGCTTCGGCAAGGTCAGCCTTGTCGTGTATGATGAGTTAGAGGCCAATTTCAAATGGATAGCCGTATTCGGATACGGCGAAGATATCGCGAAGGAGGTCAGGCAGAGGATCATCCCGACCGATGTGATACTTGAAGATCTGAGGGAGGAGAAGAGGATCGGCAAGTCCGCCTACCTGACGCTTCTCGAGGCTGTCAGTCCGCGCGCCAAGAGCTACTTCATTTTCCCTCCTGTTGCTGAACCCGCCGAGAAGCTGGGTCCGCGCAAGAAGGACGAATTCCGGGTGGGTGACTATCTCGCCTTTGCACTGCACGATTCTGCTGGCAGGATCGTCGGAGTCCTCTATCCTACGGACCCGAAGGACGGCAAGGGCCCCTCCAAAGAGACAATCGAGACCATCGAAATATTCACTTCGCTTGCGGAGGTTGCGATTGAGAATGCGAGTTTGTCTCACGAGAGAGAGATGGCGCTCAGGGTCACGAGCCAAAGGACGGAGCAACTCTCGCGAATCCTCGACTTAGTGTCGGGGATCATGTATGTGAGGGACCTCGATCAGATGCTGGACAACCTGCTCAAGACTCTGGCAAGACTCGTCGGCACCAAGCGGATGGTGCTCGCCATAAAGCACCGCGAACTCGGGGCTTACAAGGTCGAGGCCTTGCACGGCTACTCTCGAAAAGCTGCTGAGCAGATCAAGCGACACGTGTACCCTTCAGAATTCGTTGACACGCTTGCCGAATCCGGAGCTCCAACGACTGGCGGACCGTATTCAAGATGGTGGACGAAGATGGGCCGCATGAGTTACTATTCGCCTGCGGAAAGCCTCGAGACGCTCGCGCCCGACGAACTTGCTTACTACCCTGATCCCGAGCTGATCAGAATCCCGCGCGCAGGAAAGGGGCGCTGGCACGAGTTGGACTACATCGATACGCTGATATTCGACAAGGAAGGGGTGCCCCTGGCATACCTAGAGACCCTGAAGCCAAGGGACGACCGAATTCCAGACCAGGACACCATAGAGGTCATCGAGATATTCGCGAGCCTTGCAGGTATCGCGATTGAGAACGCGAAGATGTTCGAAGAGCACATAGAGAGCAGGAAGAACTCGGAGCTCTATACTGATGTCCTGTCGCATGATATCAAGAACTTCAATCAGGCGATCCTTGGCTACGTGGAACTTCTCAGGATGAAGACCAGCCAGCCAGACCAGCTGGCCCTGTTGGACAAGGTTGGCCAGCAGGTGATGAACACGAGTTGGCTCGCGAGCAACGTTAGAACGATGTCAAGGATGACCTTCGGTGATGTTGACCTTATGAAGATCGACCTCGGTGCGGTTCTGCTCCAGTGTCAGAAGAGCATTTCGCAATACTACCCCGGCCGAAAGGTGGTCTGCAGGTCAAATGCCGATAAAGGACTCTATTACGTGGAAGCCGATGAGCTCGTCCGCGAGGTCTTCATCAATATCCTGACGAACGCCGTCAAGTACGACTCCCACGAACCTGTCGAGATAGGCATCAACATCGAGCGGACATCCCTTGATGACAAGAAATCGTTGACCATATCGATTGCCGATCACGGGTGCGGCATACCCGATGAGACGAAGCCGATAATCTTTGACAGGTTCTCCAAGGCGCCGAAGAAGGGCTCCGGCATGGGACTGCACATCGTGATGACCCTCTCAAAGAGGTATCATGGGAGAGTCTGGGTAGAGGACAGAGTGAAGGGAGACCACACTCAGGGAGCGGTTTTCAAGATGCAGCTGCCGAGCATGGAGCCACCGCTGTCCTAGAGATAGGCGGTGCCATCCATCATGTGGACTACCGAGCCGCCCACTCTGACAGACTCGATTCCGCCGTCATTGTTCGTCCGAACCTCGATTGCGATCTTGCTGGGCCGGCCAATCTCGTAGCCCTGCTCGTTCGTCATCTTGGTGACCCTGCTGACTGGGACGAGTCTCTTCTTGACGAGGTAGGCACCTAGACATCCACTTGCGCTTCCTGTCGCAGGGTCCTCGACCACGTTTCTCGATACCAAGGAGAGTCCCCGCGAATGCGTGGTCGACTTCGGGTCGATCGGATCGAGACACGTCACGTAGAGATCGGCGATGTTGTTCGGAAGCCTCTTTCTCAGGTCAGCGAACGTTGCTGCGTTCCCCGCCGCTTTCTCGACAGCCCTTCGAGTCTTCACGGGCACGATTATCCAAGGAAGCCCAGTGGATACATACTGCGGAGGCGCATCGCCGAGCCGGAGGTCTGACTCAGAGAGCGACAATGCATCAGCTATCAAGCCAGAGTCATCGATGACGGGACCAAATTCCGGCTTGTTCTGCACTGTGACTATCTTGCTGACAACGCCTTTTGAGGAGTAGATCTCAACGGGCATCACCCCCGCCTTCACTTCCATCTTCACCGTGGTCATGGGACTCTTCAGCTTGATCCGACCCTCCTTCGCGAGAACATAGAATGTGCCGATCGTTGGGTGGCCAGCGTAAGGTATCTCCATGTCTGGCACGAATATCCGCACCCTGAAGTCCGCCCCGGAGCCAGGCGTTGGGGGGACCACGAAGGTCGTCTCTGAGAGGTTCATCTCCATGGCCAGAAGCTGCATCTCTCCAGGCGTCAGTTTCTTCGCGTCGGGGAACACCGCAAGAGGGTTGCCCCCGAACGGTTTGTTCGCGAAGACATCGACTCGAGCGTATCTTGCCTTCTTCATATGATCGAGACCGAAAGTCACTTTTTGCACTTAACTATGTTGCAGAGATGTTCGTACGCAGCAGCCTTTCCGAGGTCGAATGCCGTCAGGTTCACATCGACGGCCTTCTTTGGGACATTGTCCGAGATCGACTTCTTCAGCGACTCCTCAGGCACCAGAAATGCTTCCAGGGTGCTGAGTGCCCCCAGCATGACCATGTTCTCCGTCAGCGGGTTCCCGGCCTTCTTCGCGATGGCGAGAGCGTCGACGACTGCTGTCTTGTCGGTGACCTGCGATAGCCTGGCCCTGACATCCTCGACCGACAAGTACTTCGCAGCCTTGTCTTTCATGTGAGCGCGAGTCTCGATTATCGGATGCTGAACCCTCGAGTTCATCAGCACGACTCCGCCAGGCCTCAGATACTCTACGTACCTGAGAGCCTCCAACGCGTCCAGCGTGAGGAGCGCGTCTGCGCCTCCGATGGGTATCAAAGGCGACCGGATGTCCTCTCCTATCCTCATATGTACGTTGATAGACCCGCTCCTCTGAGACAGGCCGTGCTGCTCGCCCGTCAGAGCGCGTATCCCGGCGTGAGCGCACGCAGAGCCTATTACGTTCGAAAGGAGGACCAAACCCTGGCCTCCCACGCCCGCCATGTAGACGCTGAACTCCTTGCCCGCCATCTCACTCGCCCTCCCTCAGCTTGATCGACCCGAACGGACAGAGCTTAGCGCACACGTCGCATCTGTCGCAGAGCTCCTTCGTGATCAACGCCTTCCTGTCGCTGTCATCAATCGAGAGTGCGGGACAGTAGAAGTCCCGGATGCAAGTGTAGGGGCGTTTGCAGACATCCTTGTCCACCTTGTTGGTCAGGATGGCCTCACCTTTCCTGCGCTTGTTCCTGTCGGCATACAAAGCGCAGGCCCGTCTCGATATGATGACGTTTGGTCCCTTCCTCGAAAGCGCCTCCTTGATCGGGCCCACCGCGGCCTTGACCTGGTACGGATCGACGATGGTTATGTCGGTCAATCCCATCCCTTTGATGACATCTTCAAGAATCACGGGCTTCGCGGGCTGTCCTCCAGCATTGTAGTCCCTTCCTGGGTCGGGCTGCTGGCCTGTCATCGCGGTGACCTCGTTGTCCAGTATGACGAGCGTGAAATCGTCATTGTGATGAATGGCGTTCACCAGCCCAGGCATTCCAGCATGCCAGAACGTGGAGTCTCCGATCATCGCGATGACCTTCTCCTGCGCGCCGTACTGCATTCCGGTAGCCACGCCCAAACACGCTCCCATGCTCAGGAGCGAATCTCCGTAGTTGATCGGGTCGAGGAAGCTCATTGAGTAGCATCCGATGTCGGTCGAGAGTATGTGCTTCATACCTTTCGTTGCCTGCCTGAGTGCATATAGTGTCGCCCTGTGCGGGCATCCAGGACAGAATGTCGGCGGCCTGTCCTCGAGGCCCTTCTTCAGTTCCTTCGCCTTGGCCATGATGGCGTCGTAGTCGACCGGAGGTTCGAGACCGAGGATCTTCGCCATCGCGTCCACGACGATGTTGGGGTTGTACTCGAGTGATTCGCTGAAGTGACCCGTCCATTTGCCGAATATCTTGATGCTCGGGTTCGCGTCCTTCGCGATTGCGGTGACATGTAGTTCAAGATATGGTTGCAGCTCCTCGACTATGATCACCGTCTTCAGCTTCTTCAAGAAGTTGGCGATGAGTTTTTTCGGCAGAGGATAGGTAGTTCCGAGCTTGAGAATCGAAGGTTCTATTCCAAGTATCTTAGCTGCATCCACTGCATAGTTGTAACCGGCTCCACTGGTGACTATCCCGAGATCAGAGCCAGTATTCCTAACCGTGTTGAGGTCTGAGGATTCGAACTCCTCCTCAATCTTCTTCGTCCTCTCGAGCAGCTCGTGCTTGAACTTCCTGGCGGACTCCGCGACCGTCACGAACCTTCCGGGCGCGTGCATCCAAGGGATCTTCTGGAAAGGTTTCCTGTCAATCTTCTCGAGGTCTATGATGCCGCTCTGGTGGTTGACCCTGGTCGTCGTGCGTATCATGACGGGCACGCCGTACTTCTCCGACAGAACGAACGCCCTCTTCACCATCATTTTCGCTTCCACGGGGTCGGAGGGCTCAAGCATGGGTATGTAGGCGTTCGGGCCGAACGACCGACCGTCCTGCTCCGATTGCGACGAGTGCGCATGCGGGTCGTCGGCGACCACAATCACCATACCTCCTTTGACGCCCGTGTATGACAGGGAGAAGAACGAGTCGGAGGCGACATTCATGCCCACGCTCTTCATCGCAGTCATCGATCGAAGCCCGACCATCGACGCGCCAGCGCATGTCTCCAACGCGACCTTCTCGTTGGTCGAGATCTCCATCTTGTAGTCTAACTTGGGTGACACCTCAGAGAAAGTATCGAGTATTTCCGTCGTTGGCGAGCCCGGATACTCCGAGATTACCTTTACATCCGCCTCGATAGCTCCGCGAACGATGGCCTCGTTGCAGATTACGAATGCCTTCCCCGGACCGTCCCTGATCACATCTTCCGCCGCCATACAACCTACCTCCTGTTCCTGTCCCCTCCAATGAGCGTCGAAGGGGCTAATTGTGTTTGTGATGGCCGGCGGTGGGATTGTCGTTCCGCCGAACAAATCAGGTGGCGAGGGCTGGTCTTACTTCGGTTTGACGCGTACGTCCATGACTTCCTGGATCTTCCTTCTGACGCGGAACGGGTCCGGGACGGCCTCCCAGACTACATCAGCCTTCCTTCCGCTCGACAACCCCTGGGTCGAGAACACTATGGTCCCGTATCCAAGAGCCCGCTTCCCGAGCGACTGCGCCAGGTCCACATTCGTGATCATCGTCAGCGGAATGTCCTCGTAGTTCTTGCTCAGGATACCACGCTGCGTGATGATCCTCTCGTCAGTAGCGGCGTAGACAGTGCTGCCCCACTTCAGCCAGCGGTAGGAGAAGAAGACCGACGCAACCACGAAAATCGCTGCGAAAGCGTATCGGACATAATCGCCGTTGCTGCCGTCGAGGTAGTCGCTCAAATAGGGGATTGAGGGTGCACCAGGTATCCATTTCCAGACGAAGATCATAAGCGCGACAAGCGCGACTATCAGCGAGACAGACGCAGCCTTCATGTACAACCAAGCACTCGGGCGCGTCTCGAAAACAACCTTCTCGTCACTAGACAACATCTTCTTTGGAATAAGCTTAGCTTTCCTCGCCATGGCAAGCCCAGGACGATGTTATGATGTTCCGAGATATTTAGACTTGACTGGACTGGATTGATAACAATCTCGCAACGAGGCCCTTGCTATCAGCAAGCTCCCCCGAACAACCAGAGGTCGTGCAAACGACCGCAAAAGGCCGTGCGTCCGGTCCACGACGCAATCCATCCTTGCGAGCCATCATGACAATCACTCCTGGGTTCAGGGTATCCTTGGCGGCCAGCCAGAGATCGCTTTCCAAGCCATCGCTGGCCTTGGGATCGTGTATCTCGACGCCCATCGGGCCTCTCTCTAGGACCCACCAAGCAGAGATGTAGGGGGCTGCGAATAAGCCATGCGCCTCGACGTCCTTTGAAGTGAAAGATCTCAGAATCTCCCGCGCGCTTTCGATATGCCTCGCATCGTGGGATGCCATGGCGTATGACGCCAACGCCATGGACCATTTTGAGTTCTCGACGAGCGGTCTTCGAGGGTTCGCGAGTTCGCCGATTTCATCCTCGTTCTTCATGACATCCGCAAAGCCACCGTCAGGGTCAGCGAATGCCTTGTTCACTCCCTCCAACAGGCGCGCCGCGATCTCCAGAGGTTGTTTGTCCCGGGAGAGTTCGAGGACCGCGAGCAGCGACTCGAGGAATGAAACCTGGTCTGCGAACAGATACGTCTCCTGTCCTTCGAGATGCCTGACCAGGCCGATCCGCGGGTTCCATAGCTGCCGGATCGCGTGGTGCCAGGCGGCCATAGCAGCGTCCACGTAGCTTCTCTCTCTGAGTACGAACCCCGCCTCCAACAAGGCCACTACTGCCTCCGAGTTCCAACCGGCGAAAACTGTTCTGTCAACTGCAGGCGTCTGTCTTTTGAGCCTGTCCTTCGCGGACAGTCCATAGTAGTCCTCGTCCGCATCCTGACTTCCGTAGAATCCGCCCCCGATCGGGTCTCTCAGGCAATTGAGCAGATAGTTGGCCACTCCTCGAGCCGTAGCCGCGTACCTCTCATGGCCCAGAGTCTTGAGAGCGTGAAGCAGGTTCCGAAGGAAACCCGCATTCGTCTCGAGCATCTTCTCGTAATGCGGTTCTCGCCAGTCTCTAGTTACCGAGTATCTGAACACGCCGCCTTCCACTGTGTCGTAGAGGCCGTTTGTCATTCTGTCCAGTGTGTTCGTGACCGCTTCAGCGAGTTCGTTGTCGAGGTTGTGGGTGTACCGTTGAAGCAGAAGGTTCACCACATCAGGATGGGGGAACTTTGGAGCCACTCCAAAGCCTCCGTGCTCAACGTCATACGCCGAGAAGACGTCTTCGAAGAGGGTTGTGATGAACTCCGAATCAGCAGTTCTCTTCTTCTGTTGGGCTTTGGAAATATCCAAGTACCGAAGTCTGCCCCTTTCGAGAGCCGAATCGATCTCTCCAGAAGCCTTCGCATCGAGGATCGCCTTGACAATCCTCTTCATGTCCGTAGGTGGGATGTATGTCGCTCCCCACACAGATTCTCCGAGGTCGGAGAGAAACGCGGTTGTTGGGAACCCTCCTCTGTTGTACCTCTCGGAGATATCAGGTCTCCGATCGATGTCCACTCTGACCGGAATGAAATTGTCGTTGATTGCCGCGATCACTTCTGTGTCCGAGTAGGTCGTCGAGTCCATCACATGACACCAATGACACCACACCGCGCTCAGATCGAGAAGCACGAGCTTGTTTCCCTTCCTGGCCTCATCGAACGCATCCTTCGACCATTCTCTCCATCTTATTGCCTTTGCTTTGGAAACTGGCGTCATATCAGCTGGCAGCATCTGAAACCTCACTCGTTGTCGCCGACAATCTAAATGTTCCCGAACAGCGAAGGTGAACGCGACCGATTCCTTGGACATGAGACGTTTGCAAACCTACCGCCAGTAGTCGCACGAATCTCAGGTCCCTCCCTCGTGAAGGGTCAGGTCTAGCTGGCTGTGAATGACATCGACGCGCGCGAGTTCATCGGTCAACTTACAATGGACAGTCTGCTGTGCCGACACCAATATATAGCCAGCTCATCCCTTCCAAGAATCGTTGCAACGGCATACTCACTCCCCCATGATAGGGCAGCCGTTGCAGGAATTGATGAAGGAGGAATTTGGGATGGGCGAGTTCAGACACGGCACGAAATTGTTGCTGGCAGTTGCGCTATGCGTATCGATGATAACGAGCATGTTGGTCCTTGTGCCACATAAGGCAGAGGCCGCCCCTCCGACCGGCTGGATCCAGGGGACAGTCACGGATGGCGTGACTCCGATCGAGAATGCCTATGTCATATACATGATGTACAAGATGGGCGGTGGCATGCCGCTTGCCTCCGACTGGACGGATGCATCAGGCGTATACAACTTCACCGTTCCGGGAGATATGGACTACATGGTCATGGCGTTCAACGGATCATATTTCGCAGCCAACGGCACGACTTTCGTCAAGTCGGGTGAGCAGTCTGATCTGAATCTCGTAATGGTACCGATAGCTCCTCTGGTGACGGATGTCACTCTCCAAGGCTGGGTGAAGGATACTGGCGGCATCCCTGTCACCCAGGGAAACGTCATTGGTATCGTGAACGACCCGTCGAACATGGGCCAGGGGGCACCAATATACGGGAATTCTACGAAGCCTGACAGCGTCACAGGATGGTATTCCTTGGACGTAATCGCAGGTACTATGGGCGGGGGCGCAGTCCTCTTTGATGTTCCAGGTTACCCCATTATAGACAACACCACGGGAGATCCGCTGGTTTCTGGAAAAACCTACTGGTTCAACTTGACACTCGCAATGCCCGCTTCTACGGATGATGCCGTGGTACAGGGGAATGTGACCGATTCATTGGGAACCCCTCTCGAGAACGTGCTCGTCTCCATCGAATCCTCAAATCAATGGAATCGTAACAGGGGGTACTCGAACTACACGTACACGGACGCCGCTGGCAAGTACATGATGAACGTGACCAACGGCACGTCCAATATGATGTTCTCGAAAACAGGATTCGCGATGTTCCGATTGTCAGAGATGAGCGTCAACCATGGCGACAGCCTCTGGATCAACGTGGAGCTGCTCACCATCACGTCCACGGTTCGGGGGAACGTGACCGACGCTTCGTTGAACCCAATAGCAGGCGCACAAGTGATGCTTTTCGACAAGACCATGAGAAACCTCTCGTACATGATGACGAACGCCCTTGGCCAGTACACTCTCGACGCCTTCGACGGCGTCGACCTGAACCTAGGAGCCCAAACGAGCGGGTACGGGTCGAGCTGGACTGTCATCACTATCTTGCCTGGGACCTTGACATGGCATGACTTCGTCCTTGTCCCCCTCGATGCCTGGATGCAGGGTAAGGTCACTGACAAACTCAATGGCAATCCGATTGCAGGTGCGGAAGTGCAGATACAATCGATGCAATACAGCCCGCGCGCGACCACCAACATGACCGGCGACTACAACGTGACCCTGCTTTCGGGGGTCACCTACACCGTGGATGTCTACGCCTCCGGGTACAGGAACAACAGAAGCCAGGTCACTGTCGTGCCGGACGGGAACACACATAACATAGCCCTGCTTCCCCAGATGCTGCCCCAGACGACGAGGCTCATCGGCTGGGTCAACGACAGCTCAACCTTGGCTGGTATTAGCGGCGCGACGGTATCGCTGGGACTCCCGCCCTCTGAGTATGGATATGGCGAGCGGAATCAGACACCATCGGGTGCACTTGGCTACTTCGAGATGTGGATCCCTCCGGTTGAGTTGATGTACGTCGTGACAGCCTCTGGTTATGGTCATTCAGAAGGAGTGCTCGACGCAACTGGCCAGACTGATGTGACACTCATGGTCTTGTTGGATCCCGACCTCTGGGATCCGAACGTCACATACAGCCAATCGCCCACCGAGAACATATCCTCGATCAGCCCGTCTGCGGTGCATGTCGAAATCGAGGAGCAGGACCCTGAGATCTTCTCTCTAATCAACGCCATCTACGATCACACCGCGGTGCCAAATGCATACTACTACCTGGTCCAGATGCCGACCGTCAGTTTCGACCCGCTGAACTATCAGGGTATCGGCCTAACGTACTCCCAAGCCGGAGATGTATACACCATAGACTATCAATGGTCAGGAACGGCCACTGGTGGCTGGCTCACGAATACCACGGGCCAGGCCTATTACGGATCGTACGAGATCTCGATGGGGCCGTCCACATACGATGCCCTGAGGGGATACTACAGCAACTCGTCTATGCCCGGCACATGGATGGAGGGCACTGCTTGGTTCGAGCGATCCACGGGCCACTTCGTGTGGTTCCAATACGACACGCAGGCGCCGTGGGCTCAGGCTTCTGATGTGACAGGACTGTTCGAGCCCCAGGCTTCGATGATCGTGGTTGATATCACCACCGGAGTTTGGACGTGGCAGAACGGATCCATGGGGAGTTCGAGCGTTGTTGGCTTGGCGTTCACGTACGACGAGATGCTACCAAGCGGCGCCTATGTGTCCCTGTTCAGGGCCCGCGACTTTGCAGGCCACGAGAATTGGACTAAGTATGTGACGAACCTGACAGTCGATAACGATATCCCCGTCGCTTCGGCTGGTCCTGACCAGGTGGTTTCAGGAGGCCAGGAGGTATTCTTCGACGGGACTCTTTCCAGCGACAGCTCCGGCATCGCAAGCTGGAAATGGTCATTCACCTATGCGGGCACGTACCACGAGCTGTTTGGCGAGCATGCATCCTTCACCTTCTCGAGCGGCGATGAAGTTGTTGCGGTGACGCTCACTGTCACCGACGGAGCTGGTCACACCAGCACCGACACGATGCAGGTCACCGTCGCCACCGTGATACCGGAATTCCCGACGATGCTGCTGCCGGTCATGGGCATCCTGGCTCTGTTCGCACTGGTATCTGTCAGGAGAAGGTTCGAAGAGGGATAGGCGACCCCAGCAGACCATCCAAACCTTTTCACCTTTCGCTTTTTTCGCTCAATCAATGGCGACAGCTAGGTCCATCACTCAGCAAGAAGGGTCCTGAGCTCGTCCAGTGACAATGGTCTCTTCTTTCCCCTCTTGTCCAGGCCGAGGTCTCTGTATAGCTTCGCCGCTGCGGGCAGCTCCAACCCAGCCGATTCGAGCAGCTTCTCGTCATAGAGAACGTCTTCGGGCCGGCCTTCCGCAACGACCGATCCTTCCTTCACGATGCATATCCTGTCTGCGAGCCGCGCGGCCATATCCATGTCGTGAAGAGCTATGACGACGCTCATGCCGTGCTCGTCCCTCAACGACCTGAGGAGATCCTCGATCTTGTGCGCATTTGATGGGTCGAGGTCCCCTGTGGGCTCGTCAACAACCAGTATCTTGGGCTCCATCGCCAGAACCCCAGCGATCGCGACGAGTCTCTTCTGCCCACCGCTCATGTAGTGTGGGACCTTGTTGACATCCTTGATTCCGACGATGTCCAAGGCCCATTGTGCTTTCTTCCTCGCCTCCTCAACCGACATCCCGAGGTTCAATGGGCCGAACATCACGTCGTCCATGACCGTCGGCGAGAAGAGCTGCGAGTCAGCATCCTGGAAGACAAGACCGACCACCTTCCTGATAGAGGCCACGTTCCTCTTGTCGATGTCCATGTCGAAGACCCTGACCCGGCCGACATCGGGCATCATCAGGCCGTTGATGTGTTCGATGAGGGTCGACTTCCCCGCGCCGTTGGGCCCGCACAGGGCCACTATCTCGCGCGGGTACACCCTGAAGCACATGTTGTGTATGCCCTCCGTGCCATCTGGGTACTTGTGGGTCACGCAGTCCACGTGGACAATCGCGCCCTCCGTTCCTTGGTGTCTTGCCCATGGAGCATCTGAAATCATCCTTTCACCATCCGAACAGTCCTTTATCGAAATATCTTGAGTAGGCCGCCAACGCCAGCGAAGTTATCCCGAGCGCGATTAGCGCATACCCCCCAGCGGTCGGCTTATTAAGCGGCTCCGTGACAGGGAACTCCCCGATGTACCCTCTTGCTTCCATCGCCTTCGCGATTCGCTCGGCTCGGTCGAAAGCGTGCACGAATGCGATCCCGAATATCCCCGCGAACATCCTCGTCTGTCGCAACGCCCCCTTGGCGAGGTTCCCGCCCCTCGAACGCATCGCGTCGAGGACATCCGAGACCTCGTCAGAGGTCTCGAACATGAACCTGTACGACAGAAGGAAGATGTTGGCCAAGGTTCCGGGCATGACGCGGGATGCGATGATCGTGATGTGCGTGTACTTCGTGGTCATGAAGACCGCGAGCGAGAAAGTGACGACCGCCAGTGCGCGGACTAGCAGAGTCGCCATGAGCGTGACACCGCTGTCGGTGATTGCGACTGCGATTCCCAGCAGCTGGATCCGAAAGAGGTCCTTGCCGGGTTCGGTGAAGATGTAGAGGATGGACAGAGATGCTACAAAGAACAACGGGAGTGTGTACCAGCCGAAAAGGACTTTCAATGGCAGTCTTCCAGCGGCATAGAATGCAATGGCAAGCGCCAGGATCAAGAGCAGCCAGTAGAGGTCCATCACGACGGTCACGAGCGCGACGACGAAGAAGAGGAGGCCGATCTTCGTCCAGGGATTCATGGAATGGACCGCGCTCCTGCCTGTCTCTCCGAAGTAGGTCACGTACCTGAAATCCGGAATGTGCTTCGAGTAGGACCGCCTAGCCATCTGGGGCGCCTCCTGAGGTCACCAAGGATATCCTCTTGTCGGGGGGCGACGCCGCCTCAGCTAGGAGAAGGTCTGGCCTGACCCTCCCAAGGAATGAGACGATATACCCTGTCACGATCCCTTCGACGACGGCCGCCACAACGTTGGCGACTGCGAGGATGAGCATGTTGTTGAGAGTCTCTCCTCTGGTGAGGTTGGAGCCTTGGATCTCGGATATAGATACAATCAGAACGACCAAGAATGCGCTGATGGTAAGGGCGATTGTGGTCGCGCTGAACCCAGACCAGAAATCGCCAGTCCTTGACTTGGTCTTGAACAATCGGAACGTGTAGTATCCGATGACCACCTCCACGATATTCACTATCGAGTTGGGACCTACCATTCCCCAACCGCCATGTCCGATGGCCGCGCCGAATATGTTTATCACCAGCGCGACCAGGCTTCCCATACCAGGTCCTGCGAGTATCCCGATGAGCGGGGTGAAATTCATGTGGACCGGACCAACCGGTGTGGGCACCTCCACCATGAAGACGGCAAATCCGACCGAGGCGCACATCGCGGCGATTGCTATCTTCCTCGGAGGAATCTCCTTTCTCCTGTTGGCGAGCAGCGCGATAGCGATCAGAATCGCAGCGATAGCCGACCAGGTCAGAAGCCAAAGGGGCGAGAACGCGCCGTCCTCCAGGTGTATGTGGGCCATTTCTAGACTTCAATCCAGCTCTGGCTTCGTTATTAAAATTTTCGCCGCCGTTAATAACAACTCCAAACGGTCGCAACACGGTTATTAAAGAAGGAATCGCTCGTCCACTTCCCGATTGTGTGGGCGAAACTGAGAGATAGGTGCATCTACGTATTGTTCAACTAGTAGTCAGTACCAGGCGAATCCATGCTCACGACCACTCACATCTTGACGGCTGTACTGATCGGCCTTTTCCTGAACCTAAACAAGGACGAGTGGTTCGTCGCCCTGACCTTCGGCGTCGCAATCGACCTGGATCATGTTCTCGCCGCGCCTCGATACATCTCAGACAACGGATTGGCTGCAATTCTGAGGCCTTCGTGGGATGATGGGTCCGGCCTCCCTTGGCGCTCTCTGATGCACTATCCTGTCGCTGCGTTCGTGGTCGCGCCGCTCTCCATCGGTTGGAGGTACTTCGTTCCACTGCTTTTCTGGAGCACTCATTTGGGAATCGACTACATACAGATCGTGACCATAACCTACTCCGCGCCTGTAGAGATCGGGTTCATGACAGCATGCACCGCTGGGATTGTCTTCCTTGTCTATAGGCGTTGGAGCGACCTTAGACCAGATACGGACTTCAACCAGTTCGTCTCTCATTTGAGCGGTTCCCTCAGAGCATCGCTGAAAGGTTGTAGCGTCTCTATCAGGCAGTTCCTCGGTAGTATCTGACCAAGAATATCACCCACATGACTTCCACCACGATGCCTATGGTCGCAGGGACCGCGACGATGGGCTGAAAAAGGGCTATGGCCAGGGTGGCAGTCAGGCCGAGATTCTTGTAGCTCGCAAAGAGAACATACGGGACTCTCGATGCTTTCGGGACGCCCCATCTCTTGAGGACGACCTCGGTCCCCATCCCTGTGCCGAAGGTCCTCACTACGCATCCCGCGGCTATCGCGAGCACGATGAAGGCATCGCCAAGAAACGCCTCTCTGTTCGCCCCTGTTACCGCGAAGATCAGTACTGCGAAGGAGAGGTTGATCATTATCATGTTAGCGGATTTGTTGATTTCGAGGCGCATTACGAGGCGCGATGCCGCCATCGGAAGGAGTATCAGCAAGAGCAAGGACGTCACCAGGTTCTCGCTGGAGACCGAGGAGCCTATCAGAAGCAGTGTGATGATCGGCATCAGCAGGAGCGCGGCCACATAGTTCACGGCCGTCGAAAACAGAGCCTTCGTCGTCTGCCCGCCCATCACTGCGGTGAAGGGCACGACCGAAATAGCCGAAGGCGCGGCTGCCATCAGCACCCAACCCCACCAATAGTCCCGCGAGAAGAAGAGTCCTATCGCGAGGATGATGCCCGTCAACAGCCCGTAGTTGATCAGCAACGCCCTCGCCGAATGCTCGATGTGGTCTCTGCCCCTTGCCTCCCCGAGCCTGACGTTTGAGAGCGAGAGCGTCATGAGGATCGCAAGGGAGATCATCGAGATCTCCTTGGTATGCGAGGGGAACCCGCCCGACAGCATGCCAAGAGCCAACCCCAGAAGCATCATGATCGAATAGCTTTCTAGGATCTGTGTGGGCCGCATCGAGCGCTCGAAGCGAATGCGGCTACAAATATGCTTCTGGCACATGAGCACGGACACCCAAGGTTTTTTAGCGAAGCCTCTGTTATCGATGCCCAATGAATTTGATTCAGTGGGGCACGGACCTGATCCTCGACTGGATATCCAACTACGGATACGGAGGGATCATGTTGCTAATGGCGCTTGAGAGCGCCTGCATGCCTGTCCCGAGCGAAATCGTCATGCCCTTCGCGGGATTCCTCGTCGGCCAGGGAGATAGCCACATGAGTCTTCTCGGCATCACAGTCTTTGGATCCTTGGGTTGCACGATTGGTTCGATTGCGGCCTACGTCTTCGGATTCTATGCCGGGAGGCCGTTGATACTCCGGTACGGAAAGTACATCCTCATTCGAGAGAAGCATCTCATCACAGCCGAGGAGTGGTTCGAGAAATGGGGGGACAAGGCCACCTTCATAGCCAGGCTGCTTCCCGTAATCCGAACGGTCATATCCCTCCCAGCTGGCATTGCCAAGATGAACTTCAAGAAGTTCGTGTTCTACAGTTTCGTCGGGTCTGTACCGTGGACCTTCATGCTGGCCTATGTCGGCTACGTGCTTGGTTCGGAGTGGGAATCGATTAAGGGCGTGTTCCGGGAACTTGACATCGTCGTGGTCGTTGCCGCGATTGCGGTAGTGGCCTACTATGCATACAGGATGAAGCGCAACAAATCGAAACCCAAGCAGGCTCAGCCGTAGTAGTATTCGCCTCTGGATTTCTGCTCCCTGTCCAGCCTCGAGTCCTTCTTGTTGATTCTCGGTCTGCTCGTGTCCTGATCCCTTCTGAACGTGATCTGCACGTCCTTCAGGAAGCTGTTCATGCCATCCCTCATGTCCATAGGACCCTCCGCATGTCCCTTGAGCGAGGGCTCGCCCGAGAAGACCATGAGCGAGTCGGAAATGAGATCGATCATGTAGACATCGTGATCGACCACGAGAGCCGATTTGCCGATCTTCTCGATTGCCCGTCTTATGGTTTTGGATGCGATCATCCTCTGATTGGAGTCGAGGTAAGCGGAGGGTTCGTCGAGCAGATAGATGTCCGCAGTCTGGCCGATGCAGTCGGCTATCGCAACTCTCTGCAACTCGCCACCAGAAAGCGTGTCGAGATGTTTCTCCATCAGATGCTTCAGACTAAGCGGATGTGCGATCTCGGACTGGAAGAACCCGGACTCGAAGTCCTTGCCTATCGATGATGCGAGCATCTCTCTCACGGTCCCGTCGAACTCCGGTTTGATGTATTGCGGCTTGTAGCTTACCGAAATCTTCCCCATGACCTTGCCCGACGTTGGCTCGATCTCTCCTGCGAGCATCTTGATGAAGGTCGTCTTGCCCGTGGCGTTGGGTCCCACCGCTCCGACGACCTCTCCTTTCTTGATGACGCCCTCCTTCACCTTCAACGTGAAGGATTTGAACCTCTTCGTCAGAGCCGGGAACCGCACAAGCACCTCCGACTCCCAGTCCGTCCTCGGAGGCCTCCTCACGAACACTATCTTCGTATCTCGGAATCGTATGTTCTCCTCTCTGAGGTAGCCGTCGAGGTAGACGTTGATGGCGGTCCTCACCGCCCTCGGCTGAGCCATCACACCGTATGCGCCCTCCTCTCCGTACATTATGTGCACTAGGTCCGCCAGGAAATCCATGACTGCTAGGTCGTGTTCGATGACGACGACCTGCTTGTGCTCGCTGACCTCCTGGATGACCTTCGCGATCTCCAGCCTCTGGTATATGTCGAGGTATGACGACGGCTCGTCGAAGAAATAGACATCAGCGTCCTTCAGAAGCGTGGCTGCGAGAGCCACTCTTTGGAGCTCTCCCCCGGACAGCTTGGCGATATCGCGCGAAAGCACTCCAGTGACTCCCAACCGCTCAGAGACCTCATCGATCCGGTCGCTGTCATCGACCTTTCTCAGAAGCTCCTTGACAAGCCCTTTGTGGACTGCCGGAAGCTTGTCCACATACTGAGGCTTCATTGCTGTCTTGAGCTTGCCCTGTGATAGTTTCTCAAAGTAGTCATGGATCTCGAGGCCCGCGTACTTGTCGAGGACTTTGCTCCAGTCCCCCGGTTTGTCATAGTCGCCAAGGTTCGGGACGATCTGGCCCGATAGGATCGACATGGCCGTTGTCTTGCCTATGCCGTTCGGTCCGAGGAGCCCGATGACCTGGCCCTTCTTCGGAACTGGGAGTCTGTACAGTCTGAACGCGTTCTTTCCGTACTGGTGAACGAGCTCTCCCGCGAGCTCCTGCGGCAGCCCGATTATCTTGACCGCCTCGAACGGGCACTTGTGGACGCAGATGCCGCACCCGACGCAGAGATCCTCAGCTATCACGGGTTTCCCCTTGTCACCCATGGCGATGGTCTCAATGCCTGTCCTGACGGGCGGGCAGTAATGGATACATTCAAGGTTGCACTTCTTCGGCTGGCAACGGTCCTTCAGGAGGACTGCTATCCTCATCGTCCAGGTGAAGGAACGGACCGTTTAAAAAGCTATCAGCCTCACTCGCTCAGCCCGCGCTCTATCTCGAGCAGCATCGGGTCGATGTCCAGGTCCACGTAGCCGACGGTCTTCACAAGCTCGTCCGCAGAATACTTCTGACCATAGGACCAGAGTTCCCTCAAGTACCTTCCAGCCTTTTCGTTGGAGAACCACTCCTCACCAAACTCTTCCTCAAGAGCGGCCCTGATCTGGCCTTCCAGGATCCAGGCGCGAAGGTACTCCGCGCAGTAGAACGCGTCATCCACGTCCTCCAGGTAGTGCTTCTCCGAGTGCCTGAACCTGAGGCCCTTCTGAAGGCAGTTCCTGTAGACCTCCTGGAAATCAGGCCCGACATGGACATTGTGCAGTTTCAGCTCGTAGACCAGCTTCGAGGCGTATCTCCTGAGGAACATCAGCTTGTTGATTAGCGTGAACCTCACATATTCATCTGGCTCCTCCATCCCCAGTATCTTCCGAAGCCAGATCTTGTTCGACGGGAGGTAGTTGAAAAGGAAGGCGAAAGACTCCGTGACTGAGTTGTCTCCCAGGTATCTATACTCCGCCGGAAGGTCCTTCGCTGTGCATCCGAAATGCCACGCGTGGCCGCCTTCGTGGAAGAAGGCATCGTAGTCTCGCCATCCACCCGTGGGCATGATGACTAGACGGATGTCGTCGGGCACCCTGACCGGAGCACAGAACGCCCTCGGAGTCTTCTTCGGTCGTTCCTCCATGTCTATGTGGATGTTGGTGAACTTGTCCGAGTCCAGGCCCATGCCCTTGAGGGTCGCGAAGAACGCTCCAACCAACTTCTGCTTGACGAAGGACTTGTCGAACTCCTCTCCTCGGAATGCGAATGGGATATCATAGCTCCACGCGTCCGGAAGCGAGATGCCAGTGCGCGTCTCCAGGAGTCCCCCCATCTCCTTGACGTACAGGTTCTCTGTCCTTTTGAGCATCTCCTCCATCTGTTCCTCGAGTGCCTTGTAGTCAACGCCCTTCAGGGTGGAACAGAGATCGCGATAGTTCTTGAACCCAAGGACGACGGAGAGTTCGTGAGCGGTCGTCATTCTCTCCAGGAGCGTCTTGTTCAGCTCCTGCGTCTCGACGAGCTTGGCCTCGAAAAGCCTTCTCCGCTTCTCGTGGTCAGGCTCGTTCCTCAGCTTCACGGGGATGAACCTGTAGGGTATCTTCTCCCCGTCGCAGTCAACTGTCGATTGCGCCTCGAAAGTGGTAGCTTTGTCCGTGAGATGCTTGACCGCGTTGTCTATGTGTCCAAATGTGGAGAAAGTCCGCAGGTGCCGGAGCCATCTTGCGTCATCAGATGGCGCTGGTCCCTGCATGGCAGATTCTATGACATGAATGGAATCGTCTGAGAACAGATGCGAGTACTTGTCATAGATGGCTACGGTCGACATGTCGTCCTTCAGGCCAGCGTAGTTCTGATAGAATTCCTCCATCAGCTCGCTCTGGAACGACTCGACGTCTCCCCGTATCTGCCCGATGTCATGGGAGGCCATGCTGTTCGAATGTCCGTCATCGTTGATATTGGTTTCCGTCTGGCAGCAGAATTTCCGGATTCCGAACACGCTACATTTAAGTGGGCAACGCTCCATGATGGGCGGCGGTTCGACATGCCCAGGGTTCTAGTGTGTTGCGCATGGCCGTATGCCAACGGTCCGCTCCACGTAGGTCATGTCACGGGTTCGATCCTGCCCGCGGACATATTCGCTCGGTTCAACAGACTTGTTGGGAACGAGATCATCATGGTCTCCGGCTCCGACATGCACGGCGCGCCGATAACCGTGAGCGCGGACAAGGAGAAAGTGTCCCCCGAGATTGTGGCGAACAGATATCATGCTATCAACTCGAAGGCCATAGTAGATCTCGGCATCGATTTCGACCTCTACACGAGCACGCACACGAGGAACCACGAGATAGTCACCCAGGACATATTCATGAAGCTCCTCGAGAAGGGGCATCTCGAGAAGAAGTCAACGCCGCAGTTCTTCTGCGACAACTGCAAGCGGTTCCTTCCCGACAGATATGTTGAGGGCAAGTGCCCGCACTGCAGCTACGAGCGCGCGCGCGGTGACCAGTGCGATAAGTGCGGAAAGGATCTGAACGCCGAGGAGCTCATCGACGCGCGGTGTCAGATATGCAGCTCGGTCCCGGAGCTGAAGGAAACCGAGCACTTCTTCCTGAAACTTTCGAATTTCACGGACCGATTGATCAAATACGTCGAGGCCAACAAACACTGGCGTCCTCACGTGCGCGCGTTCACTATGAATGTCCTGAAGGAAGGTCTCAAGGACCGGCCCATAACGAGGGACATCTCTTGGGGGGTGCCCGTCCCGGTCATGGGCTTCGAGAGCAAGCGCATATACGTGTGGTTCGACGCGGTGATCGGCTATCTCTCGGCGTCGAAGGAATGGGCCAAGACTGAGAACAGGCCTGATGACTGGATGAAGTATTGGGAGGATCCATTGTGCAGGAGCTACTACTTCCTCGGAAAGGACAACATAGTCTTCCACACGATTATCTGGCCAGCCATGCTGCTCGGATACGGCAACCTGAACCTTCCCTACGATGTCCCTGCCAACCAGTACATGACCTTGGAAAGCCAGAAGTTCTCCAAGAGCATGGGAGTCAGCATAGACATCCCTGACATGCTAGCGAAGTTCAAACCTGACATCATAAGGTACTATCTCGCGGCGAACATGCCCGAGATGAAGGACAGCGAGTTCTCCTGGGACGACCTTGCATCGAGGGTCAACAACGAGCTCGTCGCCACATACGGCAACTTCCTGCATCGTGCGCTCTCGTTCACCTTCAAGAACTTCGGGGTGGTCCCGGCCATGGGCGATCTGGACGAGAGAGATAGGTCCGCACTCGCCAGAATAGCTGAGACCGACAAAGAGGTGAACTCAGCCCTGTCCGCATGCGAGTTCAGGCGAGCCCTCAAAGCCATAATGGACCTCGCCCAGTTCGGCAACCAGTACTTCGACTCGGTCGCTCCTTGGTCTCTGGTGGGAACCGACAAGACGAAGTGCCAGACAGCTCTCCATGTGAGCCTCCTTATCGGCAAGGCTCTTGCGGTGATGTCGTTCCCGTTCCTGCCGTTCTCGTCGGAGAGCATCTGGGCGCAGCTGAAGATGGACGGCACGATATCCGAGGTCGGATGGAAGGGGATAGGCCTGCCCCTCAAAGAGGGCGTGAAGATGGAGAAGCCCGTCCCCCAGTTCGCGAAAATCGAGGCCGCTCGCTCCGACGATTTCCAGCAGTTCGCATCATTGAATCTCAAGGTCGGGAAGGTACTCGATATCCAGCCACTTCCGAACGCGGACAAGCTGTATCTCATGAAGGTCGACATCGGAAGGCAGATCACGATGGTCAGTGGCCTGAAGGAGTTCTACACTCCGGACCAGCTCAAGACCAAGACCCTCGTGATCGTGACGAATCTGGAGCCTGCGACTATCAGGGGCGTGAAATCAGAGGGGATGCTCCTCGCAGCCGAGGAGGGAGATAGGCTCGCTCTCCTCACTCCGGAGAAAGACCTCCCCGCGGGCACGCAGATCTCCAGTGGTATGGAGCCGGGGCAGAAGCAGGTCAGCTTCAAGGAATTCCAAAGGCTCGAGATTCGTGTCGGTGCGATCGCACCTGGGGAACCCGCGATGCTAGATGTAGGGTCGAGGAAATTGCCTTGCGCGGCTGAGAAACCCGAAGCCGGCAAGAAGTACGCCGCATTCATCGCCGGTGACAAGGCGATGGTGATTCATGGACCTGAGAAGGTCAAGATCGTATTTGACAAAGAGATACCGGTCGGTGCGAAGATCAGATGAAGCTGGACCTGCACGTTCATTCCAACTACTCGAGGGATGCCTCTCCGTCTCCGAAGGAGATACTTGAGTTCTGCAAGAAGGAAGGTCTTGACGGCTGCGCCATAACCGACCACAATGCCATCGACGGGTCGCTTGAGGCCCATAAGCTGGGACCTGAGATGGGCCTGTTGGTCATTCGAGGAATCGAAGTCTCGGCCAAGGAAGGCCATGTCCTGGCGTACGGGGTGGGGGAGCTGGTCCCCAAGGGTCTTTCGATGGCTGATACCATCCAACGGATTCACTCTGCTGGCGGGATAGCGGTGGCAGCTCATCCGAAACGCTTTCCTTCGGGAATGGGTCTGAAACTGGCGCAGAAGGGCGAGTTCGATGCAATCGAGGTCATCAATGGTGGCTCATCGAGGAGAGGCAACGAGCTCGCGCGTCGTATCGCAGAAATGAAACGAATGCCGGTCACGGCCGGAAGCGACGCGCACGCGCTCCCTCAGGTGGGCAAGGCATACACCGTTGTCGAGGGCGTCTCCACCGAGGCGGATTTGATTGCGGCGATCGCAAAGGGCAGTTCTAGAGCAGGTGGAAGGAGCAGATACTTCTCTGAGGGCGTCGTCTATTCGATCGAGACGTTCGTAGAATGGCTCAGAGGGGACTTCAAGAGGCTCTAGATGTTTTCCCCTATCTTCTCCGCGAATTCCCTTGCCTTGGCCACGAGCTCCGTCGTGCCCAAATCCTTCGATGCCGTCAGCACCAGAAGCGCCCTGCTGCCGGCGCTGACAAGAACCATCTTTCCGCGGGCGAGCTCGACAGTAACGTACTGGAGCTTGTCCTTCAGCTCAGCGGTGGCCGTCTCGGCCGCTCCGAGAAGAATGGCAGACATCGCGACGAAAGTCTCGAGATGGACTCCTTTCGGAGCATCGCCTGCGATGTGCATGCCGCTCCTTGATACCACAGTCGCTTCAAAGACAGAAGGGATCGAGCGTATCTCGTCCAAGATTTCTTCAAGGGCCAAATACTCGACCATGGTTCATCCAGCTCCCCCTCTGATAGGTGGAGTCAGCATCACCGGATGAGCATATAAACTTTCTCGGCTAAGCTTAGACCTCTTCGATGGCTTGATATCAGGCCAGGTTCATCCATCCGGAGAGAATCCGATGAAGATACTCTACCAGGATGCGAAGGCGGGCGAGATCAAGCTTCTCCCAGAGACACTCGACGACCTTTGGCATCTTCACAATCTCATCGACGTGAGAGACCTTGTGTTCGCGAGCACTTATCGCAGAGGGGAGGAGAAGAAGGACAAGCTCAGGCCCGACAGAGTCGAGAAGGTCCACATGCGTCTTGGTATCCGCGTGGACAAGGTCGAGTTCCACGAATCAGACGATGTGCTAAGGGTCCTTGGTATCATCGAGCAGGGCCCTCAGGATATGGGCCAGCACCACACTCTGATGCTGTCGGTCGGCGAGGCTGTTAGCATAATAAAACCTGGATGGAAGGCCCAGCACTTCGACAGGATCAAGCGAGCTGTCGCCGCGTCGGAGAAGCCATCGATATTCTTCGTCGCGATCGAAGACACGGATGCCGTCATCGCAGCTGCCCGGGAGTATGGCATGAAGGAGTATGCGACGATAACACGAAACCCCGGCGGGAAGATGTACGAGTCGAAGCCCAATGAGTCCGAGTACATCGACGAGGTCGTTGATAAACTGAAGATGGTCCTTCACGGAGAGCCCTTGATCATACTCGGTCCGGGTTTCGTGAAGGAGGCGCTGGCAAAACGGCTGCGGGAGAAGGTTCCGGACGCGTCGCGCTCCATTTCGATTCACCACACTGGTCAGTCGGGCATGGCGGGCATCCACGAGCTCATGAAACAGGGTCTTGGGGGCAAGATATTGGAAGAGTCCAGGGTTGCGAAAGAGACACTGCTGATGGAGCGGCTCTTCAGCGAGATCAGCAAGAACGGCATGTTCGCCTACGGCGACGCATCAGTCGACGCTGCCGCGCAAGCAGGGGCGATAAGCACCATCCTAGTCCTCGACACGAAGGTAAGATCGGCCAAGGTTGATCAGCTTCTGAGGCAGGTCGAGGATTCCAAAGGTGAGTTCATGATAATCAGCTCGCTCCACGAAGCGGGCAGGAGACTGGAATCGCTGGGCGGGATCGCTGCGATACTCAGGTACAAGATGTCTTGACTCGGTTAACCAGTCCTCTTTGCCTTCACGATGTCCAGCATGGCGCTCACCAATAGAGTAACCGGGAACGGTTTGGTCCAGAACGAGACTGCGCCCGCTTCAAGGGCCTGCTCCCGGACGGACTCATCCGCGCTGGAGAAGATGATTGGTATCCGAGGGTCGATTTCGAGTATCTCCTTGGTCGTCTGAATGCCGTCCTTGCCTGGCATCCTGTGGTCCATGATGATCGCATCCGGCCTGTGCTTCAGAGTCCTGAGAAGGTTCAGGCATTCCTCGCCACTGCTGGCTGCGAACACGGTGAATCCTTCTGATTCGAATACGTCTTTGTAGAGGTCCCTGATGAAATCCTGATCGTCAACGACGAACAAACGCGCCAGGCCTGTACCGCGGTTGGTGAGTCCTGTCGAGTAGCCTCCCGACTTGGCTGCGTCATCGGCTGTACCTTGTCCGTCCAGATTCATGGAAACGCCTGGAGCAGGAACTATGCTACGCTGGCGGCTCTCGAGAACTCCCCGTAGAACCAATGACAGGTCGCATCCCATATTTCCTGACGGTCGGGCATGAACTGCATCCGACTTAAGCGTTTCGTGGGTCAAGCTGCCTCTTCCTCGAGTCGCGCTTGTGAGAACCCCGTACTCAATCCTTCGATTCCACGAGAGAAGACCGGCAAGTCAGTAGTCAGGATAGTCGTGGGCAGAGCAAGTCGGGCGAAGC
>Ga0315279_10000169_pt1 | contig 141095 bp, 110 predicted proteins | sample YL17G06_20_MG_FD_203694 | JGI IMG/M metagenome (GOLD analysis project Ga0315279, IMG submission 203694) | Sediment microbial communities from Yellowstone Lake, YNP, Wyoming, USA - YL17G06_20 | ecosystem: Environmental > Aquatic > Freshwater > Lake > Sediment | place: USA: Wyoming | collected... | reverse complement strand
CATCGGCATGTACGGACTCGGGTAACTCCAACGCAAGGCACCTAATCACCTTGTCAAATTCGGCAAACATATAACCTCCAAAGAAAAGTTTATTTCCACCAACTACTGATTGTACGTATGATTGTACGTAATACGCTTGTCTAACTTTTTTCTTAATAAACACATACAGCCACTCACATTACTGGCACGACTATCGAAAATCCCTCCGGACCAGCAAAGGCGTATCCAGAATTTCATACACAAGATCCAGTTTGGACTTACGAGATAGTAACGTCACTAAACCCGGCAGCCCGTAATAATCTGAATTCGCGGGCTTATATACATCATATGTAATCTTCGCTTTATCCAAACTCTCATGAAGAATCTGATCACTATAGCTATGCGCCGTCGCACTGACATTGATGATCACAACGTGCGGAGTGGCTTTGGCCTGCTCCTTATACTTAGCAAAAACATCTGTGAAAAACGGAGCGCTATTCTCTAGCTCATCCGTAATAACCACGAGCTGCTCCACCGCATGCCCACGCCGCATCAGATAATCCAGGGCACACCCAATAGACGTACCCCCATTGGCATGAATAGGCGCAAACGCCCTCTCCCAACCAGTCAGAGTCTTCTCCGTAGACGTGATCGGGGTAGCCGCCGTATTAAAACAAACTACATGTAGATCGGCGGTAGTGACACCAGACACCAGCGCCGCACACCGCTTACCTACATCGATCGCTTTATCCATAGAACCAGACTGATCAATAAAGATCGCAGTAGGGACTTTAATAGTACCACTCTTTTTGACCTGCTCATCAGCTACCTTATCAAGCTGCTTGAGGACTTCTTCATCCTTGATACGACCAGTAGCTTTCGCTGTTTTGGATTTCAAAGTGGCGACTGTTTTGGATTTCTCAGCTTTCCCCAGTTTAGCCTGGATCAGCTTTTTGACGTCCGGATTGTCCATCGCTCCCTTTTCTTCCAGAGAGGCGACATTGTTGATCAACTCCTGAGGACTCATAGCATCGATGAGCGCCACCAGGATAGATGGAGTGATTTTTTCCACCAAACCCACAGCGACGGTATACGGGACTTTGTTCTCCACAATGAGCTTCGCAGCTTCTTCGGGAGTTTTTGCTGTGCTGATTTTCTCGAAAATATTCAGCTTACTATCTTTCGGATACTCCTTATCGAATAGGATAGCCTGCGCCCGCGGCGATGGTTTGATCTGCAGACCGTTAGAGGCATAGAGTGCCTTTAGATCTTTAGCATTACGGATAGCGACCGTATCAAACTTCTCCGTATTGGACTCCAGCCAGCGTAGATATCGCGTGACCTCCGTCTTGAACGCAGTCGGCAGGGATTTATCGAGACCTACCTTTTTCTCGGTGATTTTGACTTCATCCACGGTCTTCTTACCGATTTTGATTTTTTTACCAGTCTTCTCACGGACTTTGACTTTCTTGCCCTTAATGAAACCCAGGATGCGCCGTTTCATGAATGGGGCCTGCTCCCGGAAAAGCGCCAGGCCTACCTCACGGTTAGGGAGATATGGATCCACACTGAGCAGCGCCGAGAATACCTCATTGACATCTCGGAGTTCGCCGTTCTTACGGTACCAGCATGCGAGGTGCGCATAGAACAGGGGATCCTTCGTCTGGACCTCTTGGTGCACTTTCATTGACATTTCGGTATTTCGGTGGTCACACGTCATGAAGGTGTTGAGGATTTTTACCCGCAGGTCTTCTTCTTTTTCCGGAGCGGCTGTATTTTTCTGAGTAGCGGTAGCCATTTCAAGCCTCCAATATAAATATTATTTAGTAAAGGGCGCTCTTTTTATAGAGCGCCCGAGTTTACCCACCGAAAGGAGTATTCGGACGGACGGTCACGTTACCGTTTGGGTTGAGTTCGACGAAATGATCGTCAAATTCTCCCACACCGACATCATAATACTGAGACAAGGCGCGTTTCACCTGGTCCTCAGTCACGTTTGAGGACGAGAGTACAATCCCATCCGCGATGCCAACTCCGGCACGGCGCTCGGGCGTGAAGAGCTGCTCGAATGCGATGTCCTCGTTACGACCGTTATAAACTACATGTACGCCTGCCATACATACCTCCTGTTTTTGGTTGTCGGTTATACAATATACTATTTCGTTATACCTTTTTAAAGCATATCTTAAAAAAATTATTTGGCTATCCGGAGACGCCAGTTAGCGAAAGGTGCCAATAGCTCGTCATTGATATTCAAGGGCACTTCCTCTAACGACGTATGAAATATAAAAAGCACTATTTGACTTTTAAAATTATTCGGACCGTGCCATTGAAAATTTTTTTGTATCCAACGTGCTAACTTATCATTAGCAATTCTATTCGCTGTTTCTGACATTTGTAAAGATTTTTTAAGATCCATCAGCATGAGATCATATTCATCCGCATATGAGGTATTATTCAAAACCCATGGTTTTTTAGAAATAATTTTTCCTAAAGCTATCAAATCACCTATGGTATATCTTATTTCCATGCCTTCAATATACTTTTTTATAATAAACTTATCAAGCAAATAAAAAAGCCGAGAGAGCTGCTAAACTTCCTCGGCTTATGAATTAAAAATGTATCTGAGTCGTGCGTACTATTTTTTTGATTGCTTAATAGGCAACTGTTCTACCGTTGAACTACTAGCCTACTTTCGTGGGCTAACTTGGAGTCGAACCAAGACTAAATGTAAGTTCACACTGTAAAAGATACATTTTTAATTTCGATTTAAAAAACGTGTGCAAATCTCAGATGCAACTTTTGGTGCTTTCTTCTTGATTTGTTTCAATCCACGCTCTCTAAAAGAGTGACAAAAAGAACATGCGCGAGTCTCGGCTGCAGTTTTTGGTTCGCTTTGCTGGACTTGTTTCAATCCACGCTCTATCAAAGAGCGACCTATATAAAAATTTTCATCCGAGTTGTAAGTGCTTGAGTAACCATCCCTTACGGGATTTGATCGGTTTGAACGATCTAGCTTTTATTTATGAGATAAAAACATTATCCATGTAAGCCCATACGATAAAGGATGAAAATTTTTAACTTCTATTCATATTATCAAAGAACGACATATTCGAAAAGATAATCTACATCCAAGTTGCGAGTGCTTTCCAGAGCACGTTTCCGCCACTGAGGGCGGTCGCCTCTCTGGGTGCCGGGCTCTAAGGCCCGGCGATGATTTATGAGATCATGTAAGCCCTTGCGGTAAAGGATGTGGATCATCCGTTTTTACGGATGATGACTTTATCCGAGTTGTGTGTGCTTTAAGGTGCGGCACACCCCCATGAACCCGGCTTTAAACTAAGGCTCATGGGGTGTGTGCCTGATGTAGGCACATTACGATAAAAGATTAGACTATCAAATTTTAAAATGAATCTTTATTTTAAAATAAGGACTCATATACAGGTACAGTGACTATAAGTCCGGATACCTGTTTCCGTAGATTCACTTCGGGATTGTTACAGCCCAGTACTATACCTCTCTCACTGACCGTTTCCAGTCTGTTTAAAGAGAGATTTGTAGAGCTACGGACTAGTGAAGCATCCGTAGGTACGTTCTTGAACTCTGGTTGTAACGTCTGCATATTCATTTTACTGAATAAGCTCCCTAGACTCCCACAGCGTCATTTATTAAGTGACGTTGTAGGGTTACTGCTTGTGCTTACTAAAATAACTATTTCAAAGAGCTACTCTAATATACGACATTTTCAAATAAATGTCAAGTTTTTTCTTTATTTATCAAAAATATTATTATTTTTAGCAGTAAAATTTGACGATCTATATTAAATATCTTTTTGACGCATAAAAATGATAATCTATTTATAGGAAAATCCATGATATAGAAAGGGGGATCCTATGTTAAAAACAGCTATTTTAATGATATTGATGCTATCCATCAATGCCTGCGCCCAGTCTGCCCCCATACTATCTAAAACTACGATTAAATCTGAGCTCTCCAACGATACCCAGAAAACATATGATGAAACTAAATTTCGTCCGATAATAGACACCCTCATCAAAATGTATAAAAAGCAGCAATTTGTTTATAACAGAGATCATGTAGGCTCTACATATGTTTTTAAAATCATACCTATCACGCTATACCCACTATTCTGCGTAGATGTTGTCCCTAGCAAGAAAACTGACGTTATATATATCTACAATGTTAGCTATAGTGTATTCAGGACTAAAGACGCCATGGGAAAAGACAATATACAGGTCGGTGTCGAGAGCTATATCCAGGGCAGAGGATGCCCGAGCATTAAAACATATCGCCTACATTTTTTCTTCTACAACGTAGCTTCTAGTCAGTGGGAAGAAGAGAATAAAGCTAAAGATATAATATTGGAGCTGACGAACCAGGCAGAATGTATCTATGGATGTCGGTCAGTCAAATGAAATAGCTATTTGTTCTGTTTTTGGCTCTGATACACGTGCACTCGATCTATCCAAGATAAGAATTCTTCTACTGTCATACGAGCTTTTGATATGTTACAGGTAAAGCAGCAAGGAACTACGTTATCTATTGTATAACCTTTTTTATTGTCTACTCTATCTAAACCATTATATAAAAAACCTAACTGGTTTTTTGAATGCATAAAACCACAATAGTGACAGGGCTTTTGAGTCAATTCTCTAAACTGTTCTTTTGTTAACTCAAACGACAGATCTCGCCTTTCTGCATTTTTGTTACGGTATTCCCGATATACCCTATTAAAGCCAGCTTCGTTATCCGGTAATCTTCTATTTCTACAGCCTTCTGAAGATCTTTCTTTTCTTAAACACCCACAAGACTGTGTATGCCCTGACCTTAAATCCCTTGCTTTTACTTTTGTCTTATTTCCACAATCACAAACACACTCCCAATATCTAAAAGTTTTTTTCATACCATCATGACCAATAACAAACAATCTACCGAAGCGCTTTCCTATAAGATTTGTAAAAAGTCTATTCTTAGCTTTCTCGGAAACAAGGCACCCACACGACTTTGTTCTATTCGTTTTTAAACTATTACCAATAATAATTACTTCTTTACCACAATCGCACAGACATTTCCAATAGTATGTCCTTTTTAATAAGTCATAATGGGATATATGCTGAACTATTAACCGGTGAAAGCGTTTCCCAGTCAGATCCACATAGTGATGCCCGACATTTTTAATTTTTGAGCATACTACACAAGAAGTGTGAATACCCTGTGTTAAATACCTAGATCTTACTATCCTATTTCTACCACATTTACACAAACAGTTCCAGTGAGAAACTCTATTTTTTGTGAACGCCAAAGATACTACAGTAAGATCACCAAAAACTTTTCCTGTTAAATCGTTAAAATCAGATCTCTTCTTCATACGTACCTCCAGTATACGTTTCTCCAGTTAGAGTGTACAGGAAAGAGGCCTGGAGAGCCTCCTTTCGGGAGCTACCCTATCCTGTATTCTTGTTATTATTTCTTCTTAAACTTTTTGGTAGCTTTGTAGAATCCCGCCATACCCCTAACAGACTTATCCGGGGAAGCCAGGGCTTTTTCAGCACATGCCTGACAAGGACCTTTAAATCCTTGAGCTTTGCAATATGAAGTAAAACGACCTTTTTTAAGATCTATTTTCTGCACCCATTTCTTCTTCCTTTTCCGAGCGGCCTCTATAATCTGCGTCGCTGCCGTGATGTCACGATTAGCATCATCACATGCATCCACCGCTTCCTGGATATAGATTTCCTCCGCGGCGACCAGCTCCTGAGCGGATTTATCCAACGAGGCATCTACATCTAAAGAAGCAGACACCTGATTGATATAGTCCGCATAGTCAGTCCTACCTTTCTGCTCTAGAGCAGTTGCTATTTTACCGAGATATACTATTACTCTCTGCATATACAATCCTTTCGTTTAATACATATTAAAAGAAATTTTATATTAAAAGAATATCAATTTTTATCTTTCTCAATAAAATCTATGCGTTTCTGATCGAATGGAGTAGGGCACATACCCGCAGCATTAGGACCTTTACAGGCCCCGCAATGCATACAGGTATAGGGTAGGGACTCCGCCCATTTTCTGAAAAGAGGTGCGTATTTCTCTATCCATTCGAGGGTAGCCTCGTCTTTGAGATCATAGCCCGACTTTTCTGACTGGATCCACTTATGTATTTCAATCTGTCTGCGCTGCTCACGATTTATCAGCTCTATACGATCATAGCATAAATTCATTTCTAAGGCATTCATAAAAGGACCCCCTTTCAAAATAAAAAAGGTCCCATGCATATAATATACACAGGACCAAAAAAATAAACAGGATATTATGAAAAAAATTATCCGACCGGCAGCCCGGCGAGCATCCCCTCTGGTTTTCCCTCTAGATCGCGGACTCCTCCGGCTATCAGCTCCTCGAGTTTCTCCTGAAACACGAAATAAATTGTCATGACTGCTGCCGGGGTATCACACCAGGTATCCAGCCCATATGGATCTGGTATTAAATTTTGTGAAATTTTTGCCCCTGCTCCGACGGACACTTCCTTCACAGTATCGGAAAAACTCCTATACCGTCTAGTCTGCAGATGTTTTAACGAAGCGACTCCCTTAACTTCTGTGTGATCTGTCGATGCTGCATAACATGCGCTTTTAACCGGCGCTCCCGCAGAGGGTGTAGCACATAAATACACGCTGGAAGTCGGATCTCCCGGTGCATTCTGAATACTCAGAGTTCCTGAAGTATAATTTTCATTCAATACGCTATCACAATATATTGTAGAATCTGAGTCAATATCCGAGTCATCATTTATAGGAAATGATTTAAAAATCCCTCGATACAAAGAGACCTGGGGTTGCCGTAATTCTTTAGGCCTGTAAAATGCGAAACCAAATGCAGGTACTGTTTGATCTTTTCCTATGAGTCGCGTGGCTATGTCACGCATTTCTTCTTCTGTAAAAAAGAACTGACGCACGGTACCGTCCTTGACATTTGCGAAACCGTCCCACCAGAGAGTGTTAGGTGAAGCAACGTAGTTGCCAAAAGGCCATCTGTAATCGCACTCTGGGCAATATCGGTCTGCCATAAAATCACAGCCGTGCTTTGGACATTTTGCATCATATCGTTCCAGATGAAACCCAGATGTCTGCATGCCCGTAATAGGATTACATCCTTTCACTGTAGGTAATATCGCAGTATTAGCAGCATCACAAAAAGTCCAATCGAACCAGAGACCTTTGTTAGGTCTGACTGGTACTACGTAAGAATTTTTTATCCAGTTTTTCGGGAAATTGAGAAACATATCTGAGGGATATGCAGGCAGAGGAGTACCCGGAGGTAATCCATGTACATGATCCCCCGTCAGCCTTTCCGCTTCCATGATCCGAGCTTTATAGCCTTTGTGTTCCATTATAGTTTCTGACCGCATAAAAAATCCTTTCTAAAAAAGAGGAGCTCCTACAAAAAGGAGCTCCCTATTGTTAAAATTAGAAATTTCTATTACCGCTCACATGAAACGGATCTGCTACCTGCACCGCGGGCATATTTTTTATCATCCGCAGTTTCGGCAGGCTATTCGTTGCTTTGAGGTCGTCAAACGTAGGAGATATTGAAGGCCACGTAGTCCTCAAATTCGCCAGGTTTTTTGACGCACTCGCATGGACGGCTTTGCGGTCAGAGTGACACTTAACGTCGAATTTCTCGCAATTTACCACCAGCTTCACATAGGCCCTCGAATCATCATCGACACCGGAGAAATCAAGTTCACATTTAGGACAGTATCCCTTATAGAGGATCTCTCCACAGATAGGGCACATCTCTACTATGCGGTCATCAGGATTGAGCTCAGTAATACGATACACGCGTGCAACTTTGTTTTCACCTATCGGCACCATTGACGGGACAGTATAGCCGCGGCGTGCTCGTCGAAGTTGATCCAAGCTAGCTTCAATATCTAGATCTGGCGTTTCTTTACCAAGCTCGCATTTATCGCCTCGTAAAATTATAAAAGGCTGATGCTTTACTCTACGGTCTAATTCCTGTTCAACATCCAACTGATCTCGTTCCTTATTGTAAAGCTCCAATAATTCTTTATCTTTCATTTTATAGATATCACGGAGAGCTTTTACAACCTCAGACAGAGCATTTCCTTCCACAGATACTACCGGCATTGAGGGTTTCTTCTCAGGCGGGTCTTTTTTAAAGGGGTCTGTTCCTTTCAGAATAGCAACCGCGGCTTTACGTTTCAGGGTAGGGATCAGAGAAAATACTGTGATCTCTTTCTCCAGGACATCTGCGGATGCGATATCCGAATCCAACATCTGCAGGCCCTGGGGAGTGTCATCGATACCGATCTTTTTGAGACATTCAAAAAGATCTTTCTCTGTTACACCCGTGAACTCCGAGGCCTTTTTCACACGCTCGCCAATAGACGAGATCGCGCCGTCTTTGCTGAGGTAGACACTGTTTCCTGATGAGGGCTGGATCTGAGAGACATCGACACTGGGGGCAATTGCAGAGGCATTGTCTTGCGTAGACATAGGTTACTCCTATGAAGTGATGACGTGTCACGGTCATCGGTCTTGGGCATCTCGAAAACAGCGGCCCGCCTGTACATGCGCTTTATCCTGCATGTTCGGATTTTAAATCTTATCTACCAATCAATATATAACGATCGCAGAACAAAGTCAAGATTTATTTTTTTGGTTCTTCCGGCGTATCTCTTTTTATCACATCCACAATTTCTTTTAAAAGGACCAGTTTGCGAGCGGTGAAAATATCATCTTCATAAATTTTTACTTTATTCGTCAGAGGGATTTCGATAAACTCCTCACGTATTTCACTTATCTCTTTTTTACATTTTTCTTCATCGGATTTGCTTTTAAACACTATGTTATTTTTATCGTCGAGCACTATCTCCCCATTATCTTTTTTCTTGGCATATTTTTCGACGATAGTCCTCTGAGTCCTTTTTAAATTATTGAAATGGCTTATGAGGATCTCTTCGCTTTTTATCATTTCCAGGCACTGTTTGGCGGGCATGTCTTTCTTCAAAAGTTCATCGAAAGCCGAAATAAAATCATCCTCCGCCACATATGAATTTTGTATTTTCATCTAAATTTACCTTTTATATAATGTTATGTAATTTGCCACGCTCCACTCAATACCCTACATCTTACTATAGCATAAGTAGTTTGATCTGTCATATATAAAAATTTAAATCCTATTGTAGAAGATCCTAAATTGCACGTATCGCTACTATTTGGAATAATAGCAGTTCTTACAAACAAATTGTTCATAGGAGCTACAGAAGATCCTAAACTACATGATGCTGAAATAGGAATTATATCACCCCCAATTGAAATGCCACCAGTAAATGTCGCAGTCGCCGCATTTACGCTACCAGATAAATAAAGATTTTGATACTTCAGGGAAATAGTCCCTATATCAGCAGTAGTAAAACCAGATATTGGATATATAGCTTTAGTATTTATGGAGCTATTAAAAGTAACTAAAGAACTAGAAGCACATGTAAGTGCGTTCGTAATACCTACAAAACCACTATTAAAAATGATATTACCAGATAAAATTTGAAACGTGCTGCCTGCGATAGTAGTAACAGCGGTACCTGCAACAGTGAGACTATCCACTGTGACAGACCCTGATAAAATGAGATTAACTGCGCTAATATTTCCTATTAAAGTAAGACTATCCGCCGTAATGGACCCTGAAAAAATACCTGCACTAGCATTAACGCTACCCGATAAATAAAGATTTTTATACTTTACAGAGCTATCACCTAAATTATAAGTATTTCCTAAATTAGGATATAAATCTTGTGTAGCAATAGTATTACCAAAAGTAACGGTATTGTTAATAACGGTTGATCCAGTAATAGTGACTGATCCTGCAACAGTAAGAGATCCTAAAATAGCTGTGTTGTTAAAAGCACCGCTTAAAGTTACAGTACCTGTAATAGTCGCTCCAACTGCCGTAACAGCCCCAGTAAAAATTCCGGTATTAACATTTAATGTTGATGCCGTAATTGTATTCGTAAGACCATCTATATTTATACTGCCCATCTGCAAACTAGGCACGGTCAAATCAATAATAGTTAATAAAGAATCCATTTTCCAATTAAGGCCACTAATAGGATTATACGGAGATTCGACTTCACGCTCAAGTACACTCAGTTTATCTATTAAACTTTCCCAGGCAATACGCTCCGTCCTACCCCATTCATCATCCTCATCTGTCTGAGGCACATTAAGAACAACTCCACTGATAATATTACGAGAACTAATCCCTGAAGGTACATAAATACTCTTAGGACCCTTGGAAAATTCAGTCACACTATCAGACATGAATTGTGGATAGTCAGCCATATAACAAACTCCTTATGCCGGGTTTGATCCGTCTATATAATTTATCAGCATTATTGATAGATTATTAAACCAACGGCACAATAAAAACCCAGCCATTAATCCACAGGCTTCACCTTGAGTTTAAAAGTCACAAAACACCTGAATTTCTCCGGATGCTGGAGATACTCCATATAATGCGCTACAGGCACCTCCTCAGACTCATTCTCAGTCCCTTTCCCCATCACTTTGAGCACCCGCTCATCCCCATGCAGCTCCAGCTTCAATTCACCTTTATGAGCATACTCAATAGGCCCATCCGCCGAGGGCTCAGCAGACTCCTCAGTACCTTTTTTCGCAGTAGTCTCATCCCCCAACGGAGGGTTCTCTTCATTATACTGCTTCTCAATAGCTTTTATGATGGTAGGCACATCCCGAGGAGGAGACTCCTTATCAATGACATAATCCACGACATCCTTTATCACATCCTCATTTTCGACATCCCGTATCTTTTGCCAGTGACCATCGTTTAGTTTTGACTCCTCAATAGGCTTATGAAGCTCCACTTTAGCCGCCTCCGGCATCCTACGCTCATCCTGCGCCAGCGTCGACAGCCTCTTCAATCGGTGTGGCGTCACATTCAGGATCTTGGCGATTTCCTTTTCTTTGTACCCAAAACCATTCAGCTTGAGAATAATTTTATTGAGATCCATGGGGGAGAGATCCCGACGCATCTGATTCTCAGTTATAGAGAGGATATACGCCTTCTCATCATCCAAATCTTTTATCAAAATATAGTCCTCCTCTGGCAGCTCCTTATCCTCCCCTAACAACTCCAGAAGAGCTTTATACCGACGCTGCCCCGCCACTATCTCAAACTTACTGCCCTTACCAGGCCTCAATATAATTTTGCTGATCAAAGAATGCTCTTTTATCGATTGCTTGAGAGCCTCGATACCATCATCCTCAGCCTTACTGTCTCTAGCATTACACGGAGAGATCACTAAATCTTTTAGTAGCATAAAAATTCCTATCTATTTTACTCAAAAAGGTTTTCAGACACTATCTGGATACTCTCTTTTTTATTTTCACTTTTATCTTCAGATTTATTCGCCACCGGTTTCTCTCCCAGGATCTTAAAAAACTGATCCTCGTTGATGATCTTTACCCCGTATTTCTTAGCCTTCAGACCCTTACCGGAGTTCGGGTCCTCATTCGACACGAGATACGACAGCCCCTCCGACACTGAATTCTTCGCTATCCCACCTTTCTCCACCACGAGATCATAAAATTCCTTGCGTCCCATGGACGATAAAGATCCCGTTACACAGAACGACATACCCGTCAGCGGCCCCGCCTTCTTCTTTTTGATCCTGATGACCTTCAGGAGCTCTGTAGCCATGTCTGAGGCCTCAGCTATCCCCTGACATATCGTGGCGGAGGAGGTCTCTGCAAAGCCCGGCAGACGCTCTAGATCAGCAGGTTTTATTGAGGCTATCTTATCCCAGGTACCAAAATTCTCTACGAGGACCGCCGCGGTCGACTTGGAACAGGATTCGATCCCTAGGCCAGTTATAAGAATATCTAAATATATCTCGGAGGACTCTTCCAATATACTGAAAAAACTTTTAATCGTTTTCTCACCTATACCCTCCACAGCCAGAAAATCATCCTCTTTGAGCTTATAGAGATCGGATATTTTCCTCAGCTTACCGAGATCCCATAGCTTCTCTACAAATTTTCCTGAGAATCCTTTCATGTCGAGGGTCTCAATCCAGTAGACGATACGGTTGATATCCCTCTCTTTGCATATTTTATTGCGACACCACATATTCACGCTATCATCTACGAGGGGCCCCCCACAGGACGGACATTTAGTAGGTTTTTCATAAATGTCCCCTATATTGAGGACTTCATCTACCTGAGGGATTATATCTCCGCGTTTACAAATGGTAACTTCTGCGCCCTCTCCTATACTATCCTCTATGACACGTCCTATGTTATGCAGGGACGCTTTCGTGATAGTAGACCCCATGAGGTCTACCGGCTCCAAAATAGCCACCGGTGTGATCACTCCAGTACGTCCTACCTGCAGCAAGATACTTTCGATCGTCGTGAGAGCTTTTTCAGACTCAAATTTCAGGGCTATCTGACCGACCGGTTTCTGATGCTCTATCCCTAATTTTTCCTGTAGCTCTATCTCATCAAATTTGAGGACCAGACCGTCGATCTCATATGGATAGGTATTTCTTTCTTTTTCCTTTATTTTTTTATAGATAGCGATGATCTCATCCACATCTTCGCAGGTATAGGTAGTCACCGGCGAAAAACCCATCTGCTTCAGGACTTTTATTTTCTCCGTCTCGGTTTTTACTGTGGCATTGATATCATAGGGTATAAAATGGATATATTTGCTGAGGGCCCCGTCAAATTTTCTGCTGATACCGCTAGCGGCATTGCGGAGGTTTTTAAACGGTTTTTCACCCTCTTTGATCCTGGCTTTCTGGATAGTAGGGACATCTTCTTTAAACAGCACACCTTCCCCGCGGCACTGGACTTCTTTTTTATCTACTGGTATGACATTGGGGAGGTTCCTGAATAGCAGGGCATTAGGTTTGATGTTTTCTCCGTAGATGCCTTTTCCACGTGTGAGTGCCATATCCAGTTTTTTATTTTTATATCGTATAGCGAGAGAAAATCCATCGATTTTATGCTGTAGCACGTACCGAGCTTTTTTCATCCCGAGAGCCAGGAGACTCTTTTTCACGTAGTCCCGTATTTTGTCCTCAGTATCTACTTTATTCTGGGACCCCATGAAAATGAAATGTTTTACCTTAGGCCACGCGCTACTGGGAGCGTGCCCTATTTTATCCAGACGAGGATGGTCTGGTGGGAGCTGTTTGAGGACACTCTCCTTAAATAGATCATAGCCATCATCAGAGATGATGACTTCTTTATTATAGTAGGCATCATCATACCTATCCAGCTGATCCAATTTCTTCTGTAATTCAACTGAGATGCTCATAGGGATCCTTAGTTAATATGTAAATATTTTTTGTTAAAAAGAATAAGTATTCTACGGAGCAGACTCACTGAACACAGCACTAACACTATAGGAGGTACAAACAACATTATAGCAACAGATATTGATGGGCGCTGCTCGCAGACTGTGAGCATCCTTACCGTAAAAATCATTTGAGCTCCTGATAGGAGAGCCAAAAGAAAATCTATTTTCATAGTTGCTCCTGTTTTATTTCATACGATAGTCTAGCCACGATATTCCCCATATCATTGGCCACGATCGTGTGCTCTTTTTTAGATATATTTTTTATGGTACACTTACAGGGGAGCATGACCCTCCACGTAGGCTTTTTCTTTTCCACTTCGAGCCAGAGCTTTTTCTCCTCATCTGACATTTTTTCTACGGATCTATCCGCCAGCACTACGAAATCCTGAGGGTTAGCTATTTTGGATTTACTCACATAGATGATGCTGTACCCTTTACTATTACATTTCTTACAGTTCGATGACGAATATTTGATCAGATGCTCTATCGGTACGTGCTCTGCTTTTATTACATACGTCGTACCCTTATATTCCTTCTCTACGAGCTGATAGGTGACTTCATCCTGAGGGGACACCTTTCTACTCTTCATAATATCATTTATTATGTGTTTGAGGATAATAGCATCAAAAATTTCTTCAATTTTTTTTAGCTCTACAACGTCATTTAATTTAGCCACACTAAACTCCCTGTATGATAAACTTTTTCTATCTTTTTTGAAGATATAAGCCTCTTCTCATTCGCATCAAAATAATATACCTGAGTCCCTCTACAAGCCACGCCCCCGCTCAAATATTTTTTACTATCAATCCAAATGAAATCCCTGTTTTGTATTTTATGCCTCTGTTTCCTAATAGATTTTGAAAAACCTTTCCTATTAGTCTGCAGAGTCCGGTTGTTGATCCTTTTCTGTTCTATTTTATAAGGCTTGCATCTTTTCTGCGTAGATCCACCAGCTATTACAAATGCATCATTGATATGGCTTTTATCTATCTCCAATAAATCTCTTTTAGTCTTAGTCTCATACCCATATGTAATATCACAATCCAAAACTTTTTTAAATTTAGCCCCTACAATAGCCATAAAAGTCTCAGCTTTATACTCCTTGGCTTTTTTGAGTTTGTTAAAAAGTTTTTCCTTGTGAATCTTATCATGACAGCTTTTATGTACCAAAGCTAAATCATCGGGTCTATCAGTACCTCCCATAATCCTTGGTTTTATATGATGCATATGAGAGGGATCATCTCTACTGAACTTTTTTCCACATAACTGACATTTCCCTTTCTCACGAGCTATCAAAAAAGACCTCATATTATTATACCCAAATAAATTACCTTGCTGATATTTTTTGCCTGAAATCTCAGGGTTCATTATCTTTTGAATATCAAATTCCCCTATCTCTATGGTTAGCTTCTTAACCGGTACTATAGCTTTTATCTTTTTTATCAGATTGAGGTGCGTATCAAATTTTCTCTGAATAGAAGGAGGAAGCCACCCAGAAGATTTTTTTCTGTTATTAAATCTTGGTTTTCTGTATCTCAGCCTGTTTCTTCTATGCCTTCGATACATTTTCTTTTCTATTAACTTTTTTGATGTTCCATTATCTAGATTCAGCTCACCAGCGCTAACTTCTCTTATTTCAGAAACAGCCGAGAATCCAATAGTTTTATAGCCTGAATCAATACCTAAAGAAACATCTTGGATCTGGTTTTCACAGTCAAATTTAAGCTGAATGACTAGTGGGTTCAGTTTAACTACTTTTGCTTTACCTCCTTTAATTAAGTGACGAGCTTTGATCAAACCGCAAGGCATTAAAGGACTCCTTTTTAAAGAGAGTACGGGTACAATGACTTTAAGTCCGGATACCCGTTTCCAGTGAAGATTCACTTCGGGATTGTTACAACTCAGTACTTTCTCTACCACACTGGCGCTTTCGTTCCTGTTTAATGGTAGAGTTGTAGAGCTACAGACTAGTGAAGCATCCGTAGGTACGTTCTTGAACTTTGGTTGTAACGTCTGCATATTCATGTTACTGAATAAGCTCCCTAGACTCCTACATCGTCATTTTTTATATGACGTTGTAGGGTTAGAAAAAGTTAGTCGCAAATATTGACCTATAGCCCGCTCTACAGCGAGCCTCTTTATCGAATCTAAATCTTTAGCCACCAGACCCACGTGACGAGCAATATCCCAGGGAGTTTTGATTTTATCCTGGCACTCAGTAATCTGATGATATACCGCTTTTTTCACTTTGCCGTTGATACCCTTAGCTTTCAGTAGCGATACGCACTCAGTTTCCGCACAAAAAAATCCGCTCTGCATAGTATCGGATACTTTCTTCTCTACCCTTTCTATCATTTCGGGAGCTTCACTATCGATTCTGTTTAACATTTTAGGGATCAGATCTTTAATTTGATCCGCTTTGATACCGTCATATTTAGACTTGAAAAAGGGGTCCCCGCCATATGTACTAATATACGAAGTTGCAAACTCTTTATCATGTAAAAAGATTTCTATTATGAATGGGGAGGCATCCAGCTCAGACGCTATCAAAGAAAATCCCACGCACACCTTAGATCCCAGTACCGTATATTCTTTGTTAAAAAGAAAACGGGCGTGTAATATCAAATCATCCCTTTCATCCCCGTACACGAACTCCATTGTGAGAGGGATAGTCACGCCATTCAGGATTATGTCTATGAGTTCATAGAGAGGTACGCAGCATTTAGTTACTGGTATGAATGCTCTGATGATAGAGCAATCTTTAGACTCCCGAATTTTGAGGACGCTCTGGGCTTTACTCTCATCCGCGGTCAGGCCTGCCTGCCAGGTCTTCACGATGTTCATTTTCAGGGAGGGCCTGTTAGCGGCAAAAAATTTATAGGGGATACCTAGCAGCTTGCAAAATTGCTGCTGGGCTATTATGATTTTAGGATCATTCGGTCTCTGAGGGTCCACTTTAAAATACAGCCTTTTGTCGTAATAATTTTTATCCAGAAATTCGATATAGGAGTCATCGGGAGTAGCTATGTAGTCCACAGTCCTCATATCCACGAAAAGATCACGGCAGTGCTCGTGAGATACTCTCAGACGATCTCTCAGCTGCGCTATTTCTTTCCGGGCGGGGCTGTCTGGAGAGTCGGGGATAGCCGGAGTCACTTGGGATTGAGCGGGACTCTCCTCCACCTCATCTTCCAGGATGTCACTGATGTCTATTTCATCGGTCATACTATTTTTACTTTTTTATTGGCTATCCAATAATTCATTAAATTTCTGCATTCTTCAAAAAATAAATTATACACAGGTATTTTATAGTCTTTAGCTATTCTCATAGCCTGAGCGGTCCCGCCTATTTCTTTTCCATCCTCTGTCCAGACTATCAAAAAATTACTCGGAGTTTTCAAATTAGATCCCAGGACCTGATAGCCATTACGGCCCATGAGCTTGCGAGCTCCGTAGGATAATTTATTCCATGCAGGATGGTATTTGCTAGCCAGTTTGAGGGCTTCATCCGTGACTCTGAACAGAGGGGATTTATTGCCATTAAAATCTTTCCACGGGAGATAAATCTCTTTCTTTGTCGGGTCTGATACGCCCGCTTCAAAAAAAGAATCGGCCCCCTTCGCTCCACCCGATCTCAAAACATAACCAGTCTCGCTAAGAAATTTAGCGATGTCGGTCATTAGGGTTGAGATATCTGTAGGCGTTTGACGAGAGCCGACCCCGGTATAGTATGTCATTTTATTTTCTTTTTGATCTGTGTCAGTTTATGGCGTAAATACATCAAACGTTGGAGAGCAGCTGGATATGAGTATACTCCAATCACAGGCTCTCCAGCCTGATATTTTTTAATGATATCCTGGAGTACGGCTATCTCAGCTACGATAGCCTCTCGTGTCAGATTTTTATCTATGCGTCTATCGTCTGCCATGTATCATATTTCCTTTTTAGAGTATGTTTGATGATTTTTACCATGTTATTTGATACTTTCATCATACCTGCTATCTCGACGCCTTTGCATCCCGCCACCCTCTGCTCCAAAAACAGTATCATTTTCTCCGCACTCCTGGGGGACTCTGTCTCACGGATATATGTTTTAAAACTCTCCAGATATCCGGATAGGGCTGGATCTTCATCTGTATCAAAATAAGATGTTTCGTATGCTTTGCTGATTTTAAATGTGGCACTATTCTCGTGGACGTAGTTAAAAACATCATCCCCATCCACCCACATTTTGCTGTTATCCTTATTCACATAGGACATCATCCTATAATCATACATATGATTATTACTAATGCCTTTCTCATTTTTATCCAGATATTTATCCCGATACCGTTTAGGCATCAGAGTGTGCCTGTATTTGAAATTTTTCCTGGATAAGAAAGGTAGCATCCAGCAGAAAAGATTGCCGATATAGGTATCAAAAGTACCTCGTTTTTCATCATAGGACTCCAGAGCTTTTGTCTGGTACAGACGCATATAAAATTCCTGCAGAGTATCATCGATCATTTCTCTATCGTTGATACCCGTTTTATATTGCAAAAACCATATGAGATGTTTCTCATTTTGTTTCACGAACTCTTTAACAGTTTTAACGATTATCATACACTAGTCTCCCCGGGTATGAATTTGTATTTATATGTTAAACGCGAGACACAGCGCTACAAAAGCGTCTATGGCCACGATCTCGGACGACCTGAAATAGACCTCTCCTTCCTTGCTTAAGAGACAAACTTTATACTTCGGACCTATAAAGACGTTGTCTCCAGCCGATACGAGCGTGTCAAAAATAAATTTCAGTTTCCGTGCCGATATGGAGTCGATCTCGAGAGGATAGTTAAAATACCCTCTTTCATCGATCCTATCTTTTATATGGGCGTCTTGAAAAGCAGGCTTGGAGTCTTTTGATACCCCTGTCTGATTCAAAATATCCTGTATATCCTTCTTTTTATCGACCCCCTCAGTCACAGACTTCTTTACCGTGACATTATAAAAATACGGCATCATGTCACTGGCTGTGACCGTACTCGGCATTTTATCAGGCATTACCACAGAGATTACAGAAACATTATCATTTTTTTTCTCTTGGGCCTCCTTAATGATTGCAGGTTTTATTTCCTCCACGGGATCCGGTTCAGGCTGTGGTATAGTTTCTACAGGTGGAGCTACTGGGGGCCTATCCACCGGAGTCTCCGTGCTATCTGGTTTAGGAGTTTCCGCTGGCGTCATTTTTTGTTTTTCTTTCTGTTCTTCCCAGAAATTATGATCGACATAGAAACTGTCCCCATACTCCGCATCCACATCTAAAGGCACGGGCCATTTTAATGCTTTCGTGATATCCGGTAGACGCATTATATTACACATCTCAGGTATCAGAGCATCGAGCTTATCCTCTTTTACCTCGAACAATATCTCATCATGGATCGGAGCGAGTATACGTATATCATTTTGTAGGCCACTATCTCGTATCCATTTCCAAACTCTATAAAGAGCAATTTTTATGAGATCCGCCGCTGCACCTTGGACAGCGCTGTTAATTGCGCAGCGGTCTCCTTTAGCAGCTATTTTAGGATCAGGATTATTATAGAATTCTCCCAGAGGACGTCTCCTGCCTAGTGCTGTCAGGCTGTATCCCCGCAGTTTGGCTGCTTTGGCTTCTTTATCTATCCATCTTTTCAAAGAGGAATATTCTCTAAAGAAATCTATCAGCATTTTTTTAGCTACATGATAGGGGAGTTTCGCCCTCGCCGCGAATCCTCCAGCCCCGCCCCCGTACAGAATGTGGAAGTTTAAGGTCTTCGAATTCCTACGCTCCATTTTAGATACTTTTTGTTTACCCGTCACAGCCTGAGCTGTTTTTGTATGTAAATCTCCAGTGCCGTTTAAAAATTCATCTATCCATTTTGGCTCTCTGGAATAGTTCGCCGCGATCCTCAGCTCTTCTCCACTGTAGTCAATGGAGACCATTTTATAGCCGGGACGCGCTATCACACCTCTTCTTAAATTTACAGAGTTAGGATTATCAGGATCATAGTTCGGGATATTTTCACAGTTTACTCCACTATAGCCGTCCTCATTGAGTCCCTGACCTCCCGACGCACTATAGCGCCCTGTGTCAGCCCCTATTTGATTCAGACTGAATTTCACCTCTTCATTCTCATCCGCATTTTTAAGAAAATTTTCAATATAGGTACCCATTACTTTTCCATATCCACGATAGGTCAATATCATATCGATGATCGGATATTTTCCCTCCAGCAATTCTAGAATCTTCTCACTGGTGATATAGAGACCGGTTTTTGTCATCTCTTTAATAGGATACGGTATTTTCAACTCTTCAAACAGCAGTGTACCCAGCTGCTTGGGGCTATTTACATCGAACTCCCTACCAGCTATATTATAGATACCAGTCACGAGTTTATTCATGCGATCGATCACATCTTCTTTGCATTTCTCAAAATAAACACGATCAATTTTAGCCAGACTACGCTCCATCTCCATCGTAACAAACATGCAGCGCTTCTCTATCCCATAAATAGCCCAGGGGCCCTTTTTACCGGTGGGATCCTGCTCATCTATTTTAGCTTTTAAAAATTCATAAAGAGCGAACGTACACATACCATCACTAGCCCCGTAGTATACGGCTTTCTGAGGTGGTACCATATCGAATGCTACAGTATTTTTTTTACTCCCCTCGATACCCAGCTCGTTTATCTCTATCATCTCACGACCTATAAATTTTTCTACCAGGAATTTTAAACCTCTCTCTTGAGGTTTCAATGAGGCATCCCAGATAGCAGCCATCAGATACGTATCCTCATATTTATCATCATCCTCTATAACTATCCCGTAATTCCTGAGCATCTGACCATCAAATTTAAAATTATGAAAGATACACCGGCAGTTGGCACAGAGACGGGCGATCTCTCTGAGGACCAACTTCAGGGGTACATTGAATTCTTTGTCCTCATGAGCTACAGGGATATATACTCCCTCGTCTGCATTCGTCGCCAGACACATACCCACTATTTTAGAACAGGACTCCCCATCTTTATTGATACGAGTATTGAGGCCGGTAGTCTCGAGGTCCAGTACACACAGCCCTTTTTCAATACAGTGATCTATATACTGCTCTATATCCGCTATTTTAGTGAGGAGAATAAATTTCTTACCCTCCATCCATTTTCTTTTTTCCAAAAGCTCTTTTACTTTTATTTCAGTAAAATCGCTCAGTAATCCAGTGGCTATCGCTATTCCAGACATAATTTGATCCCCATGTTATTTTTTATTAAAAATCCGCAGCATCGCCTCTTTAAATTTCCCGAACGTCTCCGTAAATTTCTCATCAGGCACTATATATTTGAGCATCATATACGTATAAACAAATTTATCATAGGTGACTGCGGGGACCTCATCCCGCACCGCCTGTATAGCCTGAGACAATTTTTCCACACTCAATTTCCTGGCATCTATCTTTATTACATCTTTAGCTTTTATCCTCTCTGCCTCAGCCTCCGGGGCGTCAGGTAGCTTCGAGATATCTATCCTATACTCTCTGATCAGATAATTTATAGCCTGAGCAAAAGACATCTCCTCATCTTTTTGGGTGTAGGATATGACGTCCCATTTCTCTTTGCACACCCAGCAATACGCCGTATCAGTATGCTTGTAATATCTGGCGCTTTTCTTTCTATCCGCTCCATGGAACGGACACGAAAACTGCTCCTCCGAGAGACCGCCTCGTATACGATTTTTAGCGACCAGCATGTCCCGCAGGGACACGTTATTTTTTATATGCTCTATGAGACTCGATAAGTCTTTCATGCTTTCACCACCGCGCTGACATCTACCAGGCTGTCCGACTGCTCTATAGCATGAGCATAGTTGTAAATGAACCCGGACTCAAAATCTATGCACGCATCAAAGGGCCTGAAATGTTTGTTCCTGCGGTTTTTCAGACAGCAGAATTTCAAACGATTATTATCTCCATCCTCATCAAATTTGTAAATGGATATGACTATATCGCAGGAGCGCTCAGCCTCATGAGCATTGGACATACCGGTCAGATTATATAGTCCCTCATTTTTCCTGGCCTCTTTGTAGCTCTCACGATTCGCCTGGTGGGGAGACAGAATACGGATACCTTTACCATTATTAAACGTGAGGCACAGCTGCTTGAGGGACTTTATGATATTATTTGTAGTTTCATTCGGGTCCCTCGTACGCTCCTCTTTATCAGCTCCCATCAGGCTGATATAATCGATGATCACAAACTCCAGATTCCGACCCATCATCTGCAACTCTTGCTGATAGGTCCTGAGTTTAAACTCTATATCAGATACGGTAGTGATCGTTTTTTCAGGCCTCCAGACAAAAAGCCTGCCGTATTTATCAGCTTCTTCACTATAGGCTTTATTAAAATCTTTGCATATCTCATACCAATATTTTCTTTCATCATCATGCAGATGGCCGTATAGCACATCATTATAGGAGATATTACCTACTAGGTCTTTATATATTGGATATTTTTCTTTAAACCGGGGGTTACAGGAGTGCAGAGTAAACATATGCCTGCGTATTTCATCAAACGACATCTCTAATGTCACATAGGCGGTATTCCAGCCACCATAGAGAGCCCTATAGGCCATATTCATCGAAAAAGTGGTTTTACAGTGACCCGTATATGCCATGACCATCATGAGTTCGTTATTTTTTAAACCGTTGGTATCATCATCTATTTCTCTGAGCCACGTATTGATACCGATACCTTCAGTGGGATCCGCCTCCGCTTTTTTATATTCAGCTATGACCTCATTGGAGTCCTCATCACTGACTATCTGAGACTCAGTCTTTATATGAGTGATACTCCTTTGGAGGTCCTTCGTCTCTCGGGCGAAATAGCTTATCGCATCCAGGACCCCTTCTAATCTGACTTTGTTTTTGCCGTGCCCTATTTCCATCCCTGTCGAAGCTATTTTCCCTGAGTTACTCAGCACTCTTTCTAATTTCAGGGCATTCTGATCTTTATTATATGACCGTAATATTTTTCTATAGTCCTGACCTACATAGGGCTGCTGGCTTTTGATCCTATCCAGCACTCCTACGACAGCTTCGTTCCCTTCTTTGACCTGAAAATGATTCCTGATAAATTCATATGAGGGCAGCTCGGTCTCTTCAGTGTCACTGGATTTTACATAGTCCCATATGAAATAATACAGGATTTTATAGACGTTCTCCTCCGGGGGCTCCGGCACTATCTGCTGGAGTGCCCTGAAATTCTTGAGCAGATCTTTTTGAGAGACCGTCTCTTCATTTTTAGCGTTACGGAAATTTACTATAGATCTGAAAATGGTATCTAGTTCTGTCATCGTTTTAAACTCCCCAGAGCGTCCTGTAATTCACGGGCTTTCTGGTTCTTTACTTTTTCAGAGTCACCGTTGGAAAAACCAGCATAGGTCGTCGATCCTATCTCCACATACAAAAACGTTTCCAGAAAAGGTGCCAGATCTTTGCTGTACTCCTTTGTAGTATCTAAAGTTTTATCCGGAGCATATATCCACGTGGGACGCTCTATCCTCAGCCTGTTTTTCACGACATCCGCTACGCAGGCTTTCAGGGTAGGGGGCTCTGACCTCGACGTGAAAAGTATGACGACCAGATCATACTGATCTAGTAGCCCTATGGATAAACGTGCGCCGGTGTCGGAGTCGGGGCGATTATATTTATCTACGATATTCACGCCCTCGAGCAGTTCATAGCTGCTATGCGTGAACCCTTTCAAGAAATAGCTCTTGACAGTATATCGAAAAGCAGGCTCATCACCGTAAAAAATAAAATTGCCTTTATTTTTACCTTTCTCATTATATTTTTTGTGGACTGCCTCGGAGTCCTCAGGAGTAGCGTCTGGGAGTGCATAGAGCATCCCGAATTTTTTACCTATAGAATGATTCAGCTCACAGTAGCAGGGTTGGGCAAATGGATAAAGAGTGAGTCGTCCATTTTGGATTTTCTCTGTATATCCCGTATTTATAAATAACGCCCCTTTGCAGTAGGGACACGGTATCTTTTCAGCGGACATTTTTTCCTCAAACTATTGCAAACTATCCAAAAACCGAAGAATATAAAGCGTCTATAGAACTTTCTTCGTCCTTAAACAATATTGCATCATCTTTAAACTCGATAGCACCCTCAGCGATATCTCCCATGACTTCATTGATCAGGCTCTTTTTTGATTCCAGGATCCTTAAAACATGCTCGTCTATAGTATCTCTATTTATCATGTGCATGAGACATATGTGCTCATACACGCTGCCTATGCGTTGGGCACGTCCTATGGTTTGATACAGGTCTCCATAGGACCATGGAGTGTCATAGAACAGGATTATTTTAGCGGCCTGCAGATTGATAGCCGCGGATCCTGCCTGCGTGATAAAAATCACATTGACGCCGCTCTCCGTGTCCTGGAATATTTTTTTGGCGATATTACGTTCGTCTGACGTGTCATCCCCAGTGATTTTCACGTGTTTAGCTGGTTCGTCCAGTCCGTCCAATATTTTTTCCAGACGGGGGATGCCGGATTTAAACCTGCTGAATACTATGACTTTCTCCCCCATCAGTTCCTGCTCGAAAAGTCTTGAGAACTCAGTCTCTTTCGAACTCTCTCCCGGTTCATGTATCCATCCCGGTCCGTTACTCACCATCTGACAGTAGGACAGCCCCGCTATTTTATTTTTCTGCATCCCATCTTTCGTCAGGGACTCATCATATTTCTCACGGAGTTTTTCCAGAGTTTCCAGTTCTTTTGTCGTAGGGGAGCTGTTGCCTGACATATACTTGTCGTATTTGAAAAACTTGTCCTTGATCAGACGTTTATAGAGCTCTCCACTCAGGGCCAGTTTATAGAGAGCGTCCTGCTCTTTGGTGCATTCCAATATGAGTTTTTTCGATATGAGGCGAGGGAGTTCATCCGCGACCTCACGGGTGCGTCGAATGAGGAAAAAAGGCTCTATGACGTCTTTGAATTTTTTAAGATTTTGGTATCCCACAATTTTATTAAATCGTCTTCTTTTACCCTTTCTGAAAATCACCATCTTTTTACGGACGGTATACTCAGCCAGAAATTTATTTCTTCCCCCGAAAAGTCCTGGCACTACGACGTTGTATATGTTATAGGCTTCTTCCAGTTTATTTTTTATCAGAGTAGCGCTGAGGCCATACACACGTTTAGCGGACTGGGCTATTTCATTCGCGCCAAAATGAGTTTGGGATTTATGGTTTTTTATAGCCTGTATTTCATCCAGGATCACCATATAATTCGGCATACGGTTTTGTATCAGAAAAACGTAATCATCCATGACGGCATTGTAGTTGCAGATCAGCACGTGAGCTGAGACCGTATTGTATTGCGCCTGACGCGCCTGGAAGCCCCGTAGGATCGTGTAGGGAGTGCCCCTCTCCTCGAGTAGCTTCACATGCCCGTATTCATCCTTGCCCTTTATTTTACCGTACACGTTGGATAGTACGTGGGTAGTGATACCTGACGAAAATTTATCGAATTCTTCAGCCCATTGATCCATAGCGGATTTGGGGGTGACTACGAGTAATTTTAATGTAGGGTCTTTCTGTAGGAGATATGCATAGGCAGCGATTCCGCAAATCGTTTTTCCGAGTCCGGTTCCGTCTCCCAGGACCATCCTGGACAGAGATATGAGATGTATGCATCCGACAACCTGATAGGTACGCAGTACCGTGGAGGATTTCAGGAGAGGGCAGGGTTTGAGGGCCGCTTTTTTACTCTGCCGCAACTGTAGCAGAAAAGCAGCATTGGAGGGCTTTTCAGCAAATCCCATCAGGAAATCCCTGGGTATAGTTCCAAAAACTTCAGCCGCAGCCCTACTCGGAATAGGTCGGCGACCGCTCGGCGTTTTTTCAATATACTATCGTGGACGCCAAAAATAAAGTAATTTTTTCAAAAAATGCTATACGTTTTTCAAATAAATTTATTTTTCCAAAAATCGAAGTTTTCCCATTAATATTTGCCAGGAGTGCCGGTTCCGGTAGTCGTCGGACTCATTCTTTTCTTCATATCCTCGATAGCCTTATTCCTTTTTTCAAATTCTCTTTTATTTTTAACAGTATCCGTAGTCATTGGTGATACCATCTCACCCGGTTTTGGCATACCTTGCATTTGAGTAGTCGTACCAGGAGTCACTGTACTATAGGCGGCGTCTTTCAGATAGGCGAACATCACATTACGTACGGATTTTTTATTGGCCATTTTTACTCCTTGCGAGGGCGTATCCAGATAATCCCCCTTTACGGGTTCGGTACTTCTCGTCACAGGCTCGAAAATAGATTTCTCTTCTTTCTCCTCCACCTTTTCACCCAGAGACGGATTTTCAGGCTCATAGGGTTTAAAAAGAGTTTTCTTCTTTTTATTTTTAACCTGCGATAGAATCATTTCGTTAAAAGCATCCTTACCGCCTGGGTAATAATTCCCTTTTACTCCATCATTTCTAGATTTACGGAAATCAGGTCTAATAAGTCCATTTCCCGTCCAAATCCTAAACTGATCCATTTTCTTCACAAAATCATTGTAACGCTCACCCCTGGTAGCCTCCTCAGGTTTCGCCAATAGACGCTGTACGATATTTGCCTGAGGATCTCCATTGAAATAATAGACCTCATAGCTGCCTGGAGAATCAGTCTGTATGTTCAGAACACCATCTTTAAAAATGTTAAACGTGTTTTTGATTTCATCTGTCGTAGGATATTTAGTGTCCGGGGTTATTTCTTCTTTGCCTGGTATAATTTTACCCATATTATCTACATCCGCTGAGTAAACTATGTAATTTTTTTTAGTTTGGTCGTATTTATTCGTTACTACGACTACTTTTCTCCAAGAGAAATATCCCGCGCTAAACTCCGTTATACCTTTTTCACCTTTGCTCTCAAGTTTCTGTACAAGAGCATCGCTTTTCGCAGAATTTTCTAGATCATTTGAAATGTTTTTGAAATCAATAGCTTTATCCTCTGGAGCATAATACATATAGAGGACATAGCTTTTCTCTATAGGCCTTGAGACAGAAAGGATCCCCGGAGCTTGCCCTGGATCGGCAGGATCTTTTCCAGCAGACACCATTCTCAAAACATTGCATACATTTTTTGTTGATATCATTTTTCATCCCATTTTAATGATCGGTCTGCCCACGAGTTCATAAATATCTACAGTATCTCTATTAAAAAATCCATTCAGGGATGTCTCGGTCGGATCTACGGGTTTTGTCTCACCGCTGATTACCATGAGATAGAGTCTACCCGTTAGATCAGACTCCCCAGTATCTTTCGCAGATTGATTGAATAGATATATCTGATAGACTTTTCTGTTGTGACCCGACTCCGGCAAATTTATTGCATATTCGTACAGTATCTGAGGTCGAGGCGTATCAGATAATTTGAATATACTATTCTGGCCGTTAGTCAAAAGGAAATTATTTCTACCCCTCTTACTCGTACTACTGGATCCCAAAACAAAATCATTAGTCAGAGTATTCAGAGGGTCCTGCATTTTCTGTTTTGGTTGAGTGAGATATATACCATGAAAGAAAAAAGGGCTAGTGAAAAAATTATCCGAATAGCACCGGTAGTCTACCAAGTCATCAGTGGTCAAAGCTGTTATATTCAATGCAGGCAGACGATCGACTACGTTCGAAATGTTATCGTGGGGGACATCTATCCGTATTATTTCATAATTTACCGGCGTCCCGCCACTACCTACAAATGTTTCTGCCAGAGTCAATTGAATATCGCTGTCCACAGACAAAATACGATAGTATTGACTGCTAGCCGCTTGATGGATATAGTCACCGGCTCTTACATAAGCTGTCCACTTAGGCAGACTACCGCTATATATGACTCCCGCTACAGTCCTACTAGATGATTGAAAAATTGCTTTACCCACTGTCGCATAGGTATAATTAGACACCGCACCAGATCCCAACGTCGTTATTATCGCAGGACCCTCTTTTATGACTTTACCATAGTACGCCGTGCCGCTATCGAGTAGCCCCTGATAAGCATTCGTCTTATAAAAGAAATTATAGGGGGTCTCAGTCTGAGTGACATAGCTATGTACCAATAAAGGTACACGTATTCTTCCGGACGGATTACCGGCTTCTGTAGAAATTGTAATCGCCATCTTTGTAGGCATCAACGAGGATGTATAAACCGAGGAAACCAACACTGGTATTTCCTGATTAATCATAGGATTATTTATAGATACGGAAAAAGCTGTGCTATCATATTTCCAAACAAAAGGAGATCCAACAATAGGCTGCGTAGTCGGAGTTGATGCTACTGCCTTTGTGAGCAGCGCGATTATGGGTTTATCTCCCGTATCTATCCAGAAAACACCTGAGGATAAAGGATTCTCAGAGCCTACAGCTTCTATCACTTCATAAGTATCGATCACTCCTTTACCTTGTTTAGACAGTTCGAAAAATTTTAAAGAGTCAGTATGAGGTATTCGAGTAACTTTGTCGAAATCATAATCATCAGGGATTTTGCTACCAACATAAAGTACAATTCTTACATTTCTATTAGGGTATAATACCGTAGCGATACTATACAATTCGATCACATATGGGCTACTGGTAGTAAGGACCCTCTGTACTGTGAAATCTACTGGTAGATAGTAGGTGCCTGGCGTGTTCTCCGGCTCTATGGATTTCACACCCAAAATATGATAGCCATTATATTTACTATCAGACAAATTAATAATGACTATACCGGACCCGTTTGTAGTACGATATACTACCATCTCATGACCAAATGCGGAATTTTCAGTGTAGTTACCGCCTTTATATCTCAAAAAATCTCTCGGATCTGTTTTACCCGGGAGATGCAGCCCAGGATTGAGACCGTAATTCAGGAGATATCCACCATTATTGAAACGCAGCGGGACGTCATTATCCCATGTAGCTATCGGGAGGAGGGTACCTTTACCCGCCTCCAAAAACTCCCGCGGTACATCTTTAAATCCTGCACTCGATGAGTCATATTTAAACGTAAATTCCATCATGAGTTTCTTAGAAGAACCCACAATGGGGTTTATACCGGTATTCGCTATAGTGATAGTAGTTGCAGTAGCAGTGACCCCCGTAGGAATAGGACTGCTCTCATCAGGCATATAAAAACCATCAACAGACACCACTGTCCCTGTAGGAGCGGTAGACAAAACAGATGCTACTGAAAAAGTACCGACAGCCCACACACCAGATCCATTTACAGGGACTCTGATCACATTATGATCGTGTGTATATTCCGCATTAGAGAAAACTCTACGCTTAAAATCATAATCAGTAGTCCCACTACCAGTACCTATAGTAGGTATCCCAGAGCTAGCATTTAAGCATTCTACTTTAGTGAGAGTCCCACCACCTATACTAGCAGTAATATTCGTATCACCATCAGTACCAAAACCTCTTTTCACAGCCGTAGTGAGCTCTCCAGCTACCAGTTTGGATACTGTCTGATCCAGCAGCATCTCCACATCTTTACCGGAGCTCAAAACTTTATGTCTGAAATCTACGATATCATCTTTATAGATCACATCCGCTAGGGCACCGTCAGGACGGTCAGGGACATATCCATCTACTAGCCCCGCTTTATCTACAAATGTCCGACGCATCGTAGACGCTGTAAAAATATCATCCCATTTCTGACGACGGCACACCATGAGCATCGGGATAGCATACACATAGCCATCGACAGTATTCAAAACAGTTTGACTCGTACTCGACCCATCACCAGAGATATACAGACCAATATCAGATGCGCCATATTTTGCAAATTTATATGGTGTATATTCTCCATCTGTCCTACCACCTACAGGATGGATATCTTCTATATCAAAACCGTCATGAGTAGGATTTACCGGACTATTTATACCCGTTACTCGAATCCGATATTGGAGCTGCACTCTCTTTGTAGTCTCAGTACCTATGGCAGGCCATTCTATTTCATTATCAGAATAAGGATTTGACAAAACATTGCCGCAGGGATATATCGGATCATCTTTCCCTACTAGTTTTCTCCATACCTCTAGAAATACAAAATCATAAAGCTGCCCCGCAGGAGTCCCCAGCGTAATAATATTATTCGAATCCGGCGAATTCGTCCCCTCTATCAGGAGAGGCCATCCATTTACGATAGCCACGTTATCTTTTTTAGAGAACAATTTAAAACTATTAGCCGTATATGTCGCGGAACAATTGACCTGTCCTGTCTGTACGTCACTCTCAGACCAATCCTGTAAAATTTCACCGACCGTCATCCATCCCGATGGATATGAAGCTTTAGTGATCTCCTGTATTTTTTCATTGCTGATCTGATTAATGAGATTCCATTCGGAAGTCAGCGGAGGCTTTCGATATTGAAAAACCACGTTATCCAGACTACGCTGAGTAACGCTGAGCACCCTGTTTTGCTGATCACCAAAATAATCTGCCATATATGATCCTATTTAAAATTTTGCAGTCTCATCATATCGAGCGGATAAATGACCTGCCGCTCTATCCGAGGCATGTCCTTGAGCAATCCCAAAAGCTTCTGATAATCCTGATTCAAATCTCCCAGCATACTGCTACTCATAAACAACGTGGCCGGGTAACTAGTCATCTTTTTGAAAATAACATCTATATAAACTAAAGAAGATAAAGACATCAGAGCGCTGCCGACTACCTGCTTAAATTGCTCATAACCATCAAGTATGTTAGGGATAAGAATATTGTAAATGACTTTCTTCTCCTCCATACACACGCTACTCAACTCAGTCGCCAGCTTGTGTATGAGCCTATCAATAGACTTGATAATAATATTAGAAAAAAATTCTATACGGTCCCATTTATCGTTATCAGCTATCTCCTGATGTATCGATTCGAGCATCTCCTGCATCGGCTTCGCGCCCCACATCGTACCCACTAGCCTGCCCTGAGTGATCGTCAGGGCATCATTTCGAGACACATTAAGCAGCGTGCATATCTCCCCTACGATGTTAGAAAAATCCTCTAAACATTTTATGATAGCACTGTTTCTTATACCTTTTTCAGGACTAAAATCAGGATGCAAAGTCTTCTCTATATCACGAGCATTATCAGGGAGCGTTTTAATGACTATTTTTTTGATACCCGGGATATCTTTCAGCTGCTCCATCAACGAGTCAAAATCTCCACTCTCTTTATTCTTAAAAACAGATACACTAGCATTTTTAGAATCTTTTAAATAATATCCTATAAAATCCTGAACGACATGCGTTATTTTCTCAGTAGACTCCTTCGTTTTGGAAGCACTCAGCACATCACAGCCGTTATAGGTGGCCTGTACCTTATCCTCTCGAGTAGTCAAATTAAAAGTATCATCGCCCATTTTTATATGAGCGATGATATTGGATTTCGACGCGGAAATTTTTTTGAGTAGATGCTTCATTGATTACGCGGTAATACGGAAAATAATCGTCAGCGTCATCGTACTCGTTTTATTGATCACCGGGAATGTCCTCCAGTTCACCATCGTACCCGATCCGAGCTCAGATGTAGCATCTCCTCCAAACAGCCCCATCTCCAGCAGAGGCCCTACAGCTTCACCTTCCCCAAACGATACGGAATAATCCACGATGTTCGTGAAAACAGTGGTAGGCTCTCCAGTCTCTGGATGCACGAATGTGGCTAGATCAATAGCTTTTCTGTAAAATTCATTCTCGAGGCGAGTCTGAGAAGTCGTAGGAGCAGGAGGATCAAACGGGTCCCATTCACCACTACCGCTACCGATCCCCAAATAGGATATACCCCACGTGGGCTCCGAGCTGTCTTTCAAAAGACGGGCGATCAGAATAGAAGCCGTATTAACAATGATATTGGAGCTGGTATACTCATGTACCAGCACTCCATTCTCGTAGGCTTTTAAAAAGAGTTGACCTTTCATACATCTGAAAGTCTCTCGTTCTTTCATAATAGATCCCATGTGAAAAAGATTACCCATCTTTTTTACGCTCTCTTTAAAAAAACTCATACGACATTCCTTTTAATTTGGTTTTTTATATGCTACATAATAAGCATTAATTATCAAGAGATTATTAAACTAAAATAGAAACAATGTTTATTTTTGTATTAAAATGGTAAAGTTAGTGTCCCTTCAGCTAATGACGATGCACTGCACATACATTGTACTTGTTTTCCATCTAGCATGCCTACATTTTTACAGCTATATCTCCCGACATCATAAATATATTCTTCTAAATCTTCTGGATTATTTTTTACTTTTTGCAACTCTACTTTAAAATTTGTAGGTAAATGATGACTCCCGTACGACATGTGCTTGCCCTCTCTGCAGCTTTTGCATATCTGTGTCTTCATTCCTTTAGGATCCCCTTTTACATATTCCACCCATGCCATATCAGTATTAGCCTCAACATCCAACCAACCCGAAACTATTTTCATGGCCATTTTCTTTATCTTTTCAGAAACCTGTATCATAAAAATATCCTTCTCACAATGGTATGAATTCCTGCACCTCAGTCACCTTTATCGACCCGTCATGCAGCAACTCCCGTATGATCCTCCTATTGAGCTGATAGCTGACATCATTCAAATGAGCCGGAGGATGCCCAGCATTTATCAAATCCACCTGATCCTGAGTCAACAAGATCAGACCGTTCGAGTAAGACGACGCCAGCACACTATCATAAATTTTCTCGGCAGTCTCTATCACAGTCCCCTGGAAACGCATCTCTCTCAACACAGCCCCAGACACACTCCAGAAACTACGCTTGATACCATCACCTATATCATCCATGAGGTTCACAGGATCCTCAATCATCACACTACCCGTAGTCCCGAGCCCGACTATTATCATGTCCTGGTCCCAGTTCCTCCACTGCACCCGATACTCAGATTCACTGTAAGATATAAAAATTCCCGTATCCCCAGACGGTATCACATACGAGTCACTGAGTTTATACACACGAGGATTGACATCCCCCACCGGCCCTGTGATCCCCAGATCTAACGCTCCAGAAGGCCCTGTAAACCCTGATAGCAGCCCGGTATATCCGTAGCTATTACCTTCTTCATCGATGATTTGAGACGTCCGCACGAGGCCTGTAGTGGCATTGATACGATTAGACCGCACTGAGTAGACCCCAGTATACCCACCAGTGATGCTCCCCGTGAATCTGTACTCTATTTGATATCCCATATCGAAATAGGATATACCCGTAGGATTTGGTATCCATGGATTATCCGGATTCGCGGGATAGGGATCTGGATCAGGATCCGGAAAATGCAACTCAAAATTAGTACCCGTATCCCCATATCCCGGCAAATGCTGCAGGATAGCGTCTGGTAGACTGTATGTGTAACCGAGCAGCCCATTGAGGACCAGAGTCCTGTTGAGATTACCTACCATAAACTCAGGCGCAGTCTCACCATATCCACCAAAAAGGGATACATCAACAGCATATGTCTTGCTGCGGGTCAGCTCATAATCATACGTACCACCCGGTCCTTTAAAAACCGGACTGATCTGAGCGGTCTCAAAATCGATTATATCTACCAGAGTGTGGTCCAGATCTTTATATCTTCTTACATTGAAACCAGTCTCTCCTAGTCCTGTCTCACCATATCCAAGACTATACTCCATCACGTATCCTAGTAAATCTTGAGCTTTCGAATATCCTACATAGCCGGTATATCCTGTCTCTTCTTCATAAGGTATACCTTTTACCGTGACCATATCCCCGACATTCAGAGCTTTGAAAGTTTTTAGTCCGGTCTCACTTATTACATTTTTAACAATAGTAGATCCATTCAAAACTCTCAGGCTACCAAAACGATACTCAGTAGGCACCTGATTGATATAGTCCATATAATCCGTGAGACGGAGTTCTCGGTTGGGGTAGTATTGATCAATGAAAGTAGTTTTGAAAGGTATCGAGGTACCACCCTCATCTATCGTGGACAGTGGCGCGTCAAAACCTCCGTTAGGGTACTCTACCTGTTTGAAATCAGAATAAAGATTTATCTGACGATTGTCTAAAATCTGACAGACAGGATTATAATCGATGATCCCTGAATCATCCGGATCTATAATAGTAAAACTGGCTCTCAAATCTTTTCCATCCATCAAATCAGGATCATAGGTATCCTCTGATACGGGATAGAGAGCATTCGTGTGATGCGCATCATCAGTAAAGCTTTTCTCAAATACAGGCGTGCCGGGATTGAGGACCGTGACCGCGGGCAGGTCCTTCTGCAGATATTTATCATTCAGGATGACATTTTTATCTTTATCCGTCAAAAATTCCGGGCTGAACATCAAATCATATCTGTCTAACAGACCAGGCCTGTTATTAAAAGACGCCCTGTTTTTATGAGCCACATAATCATCCAGTCGGAGCTGCTCGGAGTCCAGTGCCGCGGAGTGCGCTAGATCAAAAGCCCTGTATCGATATCCCACTTTCAGCAACTCATCAAAACTCCAATAGGGCACGTCCATCAGGTCAGGGGAGGCATCCACAGACATGGTATAGTTGTTTTTCGATCCATAGAACGTATCAGGCGTATAGCTACTAGCTCCATAGTCCACTCCAGGAGTGAGACCCGTGACAGGAGCATCAGGCATCATGAGATAATCTCTCTCATACGGAGTATAATAATAATTGACCCGTATATAGCTATTCACTGGGGGTATGAAATTCAGTCGCACGTGTCCCAGCAGAGGACGGACGTCGTCCACGGCGTCCGGTACCTCTATGAAACGTATAATAGTATAGGGATAGCTGGCGTCCAGCACTGGTAGAGAATTCGGCAGGCGGAGAGTGTCGTTTACAGCATCTACGCTTTCGATTACATAGATCAGCGTATTATCCAGATAGTTCTCTGCCTGTATGATGATCACGTCACCATCTGCCACGGGAGTCCAGTCCTCACCACTCATATTTTTCAGAGTGCTGCCGGTTTCGTCGGTTTCGGTGACTTTTATTGTGCCGGATACTATAGCGGATCCCACGAAAACCGATATTTCTTCTTTTGTGACGAGTTCCCCTTTATTATTCAGCATCGGGAACTTGTTCATCTGATAGTCCTGGTCATCTCCGTAGAGTGCCGGATCCGTCACTGCAAAAGGCCACGTGAGGTGTGATACCAGACCGCCTGGATTGATCACGTTAAAAATGCCTGCTATATTATTTGGCGCGGCCTGGATTGTTTTAGAAATCACCTGTTTCAGATAATAAACTGGATCCGGATATCTCTTGGAATAGTAATAATCAATCCTGAGTTTAGTATCGTAGGGCGGTATAAAATTCAGAGAGACTATACCATTCCAGGGATCGATAGAGGATATAGCATCATCTACCTTTTTACCGCTGACATACACTGTCACATCGCTGGCCTCTGCAGGGAGTCCGTCAGCCCCCAGCATAGGCAGGTAGGGCATCTGGTATAAATTAGGATCAGAGGATATATAATGCCATGTGGGTACGTTTAAAGGATTCGGTCCGAAATATATAGTACTCGAGGATAGCTCACTGATACCCGTAAAAGTATAATAGGCTCCCGGTACATCATATGCGTCATCACCCGAGCCCATACCGTATTCCACGATGTCTTCTATCGTGTCTACATCTTCATCCACGACATCTTCTGTGATAGGTAGGGTATCGTCTATGGTGTCCTCTATACCCACGCCGCCAGTAAATCCAAATGTTATATCAAAAAATCCGGAGGTCAGCTGCAGATCAGGCCATGTGAAATATTTACGGGTATCCTCATACAGGGGTACCAGCTGACAGGCAGCTTTTCGATCGCACATCTCAGTATGATCGCCTATAGTCTGCACTGTAGATGAGGGACCGTCCTGGATCAGCTCCCCGGTCGTTGTTATGTCTATTCTATAATTGACGTCGGGCTCCTGCAGCCCAGTATATCCGTAGGCGGTAATAAAAACATTTTTAGCTTCATCCTGAGTCAGCGTCCTCGGGGCGTCATCCATCTCGAATTGTTTCTGGAGCTCATTGTCTATATAGAGTGTGTATTTGTTGATCTCAATTTCTTTATTACTTTTGGAGTCATCCCTCTTATAAAACATCGTAGAGATATTTTTTATTGTCGCTACGCCGTCTATTACATAGACGTCATATCCTTCATGAGTCCCTGGGGGTATCTCTTTATTTTTTTCTACGTAGTCTTGAAAAGAGGGCTTTTCTATGACGGCGCTATCGAATTGTTTGAAAAAATTACTCTGTACTGCTGCTGGTTTCCTATAGAACTTATAGGATTGAGTATTTCTTTCAGCTTTATACGCTATCTCACGATTTGAGGTCAGATCCTCTACCTCTATACGATATTCTCCGTTATAGTCTCTCGTATAGGCCAGAGTATCGTTATTGAAAATTATTCCTGATCCATCCGTTAGTGTGATCAAATTTTCTGATAGATAAAAATCATCTATTATTCCCGTGTATCCCCAGGTGCTGTCTATGATCTCAGAGCTGGCCGCGGCATCTTTAGTGGCATAGTATTTGATCACGTCTCCTACAGAGAATGCCTCAGGGAGTATTTCGTGGTCTCCGGTACCGTCTCTCAAATAGAGGAGGGTGTCAGCGTTATAGACGAGTATTCTATTGTCGGTTAGATAGAATATTCCTTTATTCAGGTCTATGGTCTGGATAGTGCCTTCTACCCAGGTTTCTGCTGGGTCTGTGCCCGAGAATTTATAAATTTTGCTAGCGAGGTAGGTGACTTGGTAGATACGGGACGTGCCGTATATTACATAGTCCATGTCCTCTTTTATATAGGACGGTTTACATTCACCGTCTCTGTTAGTGAGGGTGTCTGTCCATATCAGGCGGGTGTCGTAGATAGTGTGGGCGGGTTTTATGAGGTCTATGAAAAATTTTATATCTTCGAGTATGAGGCCTATGGATGAGGCGGCGGTGACGTCATCCATGAGGATATCGAAGAACATTTTGTGTGTATCTTTGAGGCCATAGAAAGAGTTCTTTTTTCTCAGGTCCAGATAGAGTTCTTTTATAGTGACGGGGAGGCCTATGATATCTGAGACGGCGTCTTCCAGGTTTTGTTTGCGGCTGCCTTCATAGTAGGCGTTTCTTACTTTGAGCAGGAAATCTCTATAGGCTGCGTCGTTGAGGTTTTCATTGATTGCTTTTTCTCCCAGGAAGAGCGAGTCTCCCAGGATCTGATATAGATATTCTACACGTGTTTCATCATTATATTTGTCTTCATTTACGTCGGAGGATGATGTTTGGAGTCGGGCGAATTCTTTAGATACTGCTCTGAAAAATTCAGCCAGGTTTGTATTATGATCTTTGGAGTAGTTGCTGGGGAGGCCTTGCAGCAGCATATCCTGAATAGAGCGTGTGATCTGCAGGAGCTGCTTTTGATATTCGATACCGCTCTTGAATTTTTTATTATTGATTTTATTTAAAACGTTTATATCCATTATTTTTCACGATCCATATTTTATTAAATTATTCCTGGTATCCATACGGTAAAAATTTCTTCTCCTATGACAGATGATTCTGCGCCACAGGATGAAAATGTGGCGGGATCGTTTTGATTGTTATACTCTGTTTTAAACCAATCAGTAGTTTTAGCCACATTATAGGCTCTTACTTCTTCTATGAGTCCATCAAAATATCTGTTGAGACCCACGCCATCAGTTGCAAATCGACCTACAGTGAAATTCCCCGTATTCTGTGTAGATGATAAAGCATCTGTTCTAGTGCCGTCCGATGTTCCATTAACAAAAATCTTTTCATCTGTTCCGTCAAAAGTTACAGCGAGATGGTACCACGCATTTTTGTCGTAGGTATTAGTAGAAGAAAGTGGAGTGGAGTAGTCTCCATTATGTGCCATATACCAAGCTACATTAAATTTAGTTCCATTTTCTTTTACTTCAAAATCATACCCATGTAGACCATCATCATGCCCTTTATTAACGACACACATATATCCACCGGTAGCTCCAACAAAACTCCTACAATATACCCAGGCAGATAGTGAAATATTCGCTGGTATTAGATTTGCATTATGAGCGGATGCGATTTTATTACCTGTACCATCGAAACTATAACATTTCTGTATTTTACCGTCATTTTGTACAGCTCCTGTTACTGTCCCGTTGTTGCTATCTCCAGAATCATTAGCATTTCCCTGATAGTGGAATGTACTGACTACTTCGGCATCTGACCATAGAGTAGAATCATTGGCTCTGGTAGCGCCCCCATACTGACAGTAAATAATTTTGTTGGAAGCGGTACCCAGTGATAGGATTTGTACCCATGCCTCGACCTTATTCGTGCCGGTAGAATACAGGACTATTTCCCTTTTTAACTCAGTCACACCGTCTGTATCAAAAAATATTATGTCTAATCCTCCTGAATCTTTTACATGGGCCCAGAAACCGGCAGGGATAGATGAGCAGAGTTCAGAAAACAAATACACGAAATTTGTATTTGTACCTTGGACCTTAGTCTTATCAATTGTTATAGGAAATTTGTATACTCTTGTAACATCTTCTTCTGCACTACATAATGAAAAAGTAGAGGGATCATTCTGATTGTTATATTCCGTTTTTATCCAATCAGCCGAAAAAGCGGATGCAAAAACTCGTGCTTCGTCTATTTTTCCAGAAAAGAAATCTGTCCACGAGCCTGGATAATCTGCCCCTATCCCAAAGGGTCCAGAATCGGCTACAGGAGCTCCTGTTACAGATTGAGACCCTCGTTCAATTCCGTTGATATACAATTTTACTGTAGAGCCATTGTAAACAGCAGCTACATAAGACCAAATTCCAGTTGATATGGTTGTCGTTGATGTCAAAGATCCTGGAGTAAGGCCGTTGTTATAGATAATTACATTTCCAGTGGATGTAACATCAAATATATAATTATGTGTTCCGCTACCATTTAGTCTTTTAGCTATGATAGTTCCTACTATACTAGGTAAACTAGTAGGATTTACCCAAACACTCATGGTAAATGAGCCTGTTATATCTTGTTTATCATCTGTATCCGTCCTATAAACATAGTGGCTTCCATCAAAATTATACCCATTTTCTATCTTTCCTGTAGTAGAAGAAGCGCCCACATTGGTCAGGTTAACACTCTGCGTGGAAGAATCAGATAAACTCTGTAGGTGATAAATTCCTTTGGGCGTGAAAACGTTCCATAAATCATAGTCACTAGCTCTAGTAGCACCCCCATACTGGCAGTAAATAATTTTGTTGGAAGCGGTACCCAGTGATGGGATTTGTACCCATACTTCAACCTTACTCGTTCCAGAATTATATAGAACGATCTCTCTCTTTAATTCAGCTACTCCGTCTGTATCGAAAAATCGAATATCTAAACCTGAAACAGTATCGACGACGTGCGACCAGAATCCGGAAGGAATACTGCTACATCCTTCATTGAATAAAAACGGAAAGTTAGTAATATCATCGCCAAAATGAAGTAAAACTTTTGTATATGAATCTAAAGTGTGCCTGGCTGTAGGAACGGAAAAATCGGAAGTCCAACGAACGATGTCCTTCGAGATTCTAAACTCATCAATCATGCCATTAAAAAATCGGACAGTTGGCATACCGCCAATATAAGTAGATTTGGATGAATTTGACCAAACAGCGGTAGTATTGCTTGCCTTCTCTACGCCATTAACATATATCTTAGTAACTCCTGTAGCCTGTGTTCTTGTTACAGCTACGTGGGTCCATACTCCTGTAGTTATTGTACCTGCAGCAGATGCAATCTCATTTAACCCTTGCTTACCTATACCAATACGCCCATCACTATATGGGTATATCATGGTATTATTATCATAAGTAGGGTTTGGCGTATCCGATGTAGTATAAAAAGGATAACCATTAGTAAATGAGTTTGCTTTAAACCAAAAATCTATCGTACAATCAGAAACCGTCATGTTAAAGTCGGTGTGACTTGGCGTAGATATGTAATCACCATTGCCATCAAATACACCAGAAGCTGGAGCAAATTCATAGTCTCCGGTACTCAGCTTGGCGTTACCAGCGGCAGTCCAAACTTTGCCTGATACGTCAATAAAGCTCGTGCTGTTATTGACGCTCTGGACTTTGGTTTTATCAATTGTTATAGGAAAACGGTACATATTGTTTTTAACTCTATAACGACATTTAATCTAGCCAAATCAAATTATCAGTATTATAAATTTTTTCAATCTTTTTAGAAGGGATGAGTTTCTTCTCACTCCCATCAAAATAATATACCTGAGTCCCTCTACTAGCCACGCCTCCACTCAAATATTTTTTACCACTAATCCAAATAAAATCTCTATTTTGTATTTTATGCCTCTGTTTCCTAATAGAAGAAGAAAAACCTTTTCTATTCGTCTGCAGAGTCCTGTTATTAATTCTCTTTTGCTCTATCATACTAGGTAGGCATCTAGTTTGAATAGTCCCTCCGGCTATAACAAAGGCATCATTCACATGAGATTTCTCTAAACCTAACTCTTTTCTTTTAGCACACGTCTCATATCCGTAAGTAACATCACAATCTAAAAATTTCTTGAACATCCCTCCAACTATAGACATAAAAGTTTCTGCTTTATAAGCTTTAGCTGGTTTCAATTTATGAAATAATTTTTTCTTATGCAAATCTTCATGACAACTTTTATGTATAAGAGCGATACCCTCAGCTCTACTAGTACCACCCTCACTCCTTTGTTTTATATGGTGCATGTGGGGTTTATTTTCTTTAGTGAATTTTTTCCCGCAGAGTTGACACTTTCCTTTTTCCCTCTCCAAAAGATAGAGTTTCAAATTATAATACCCGTATAAATCACCCTGCTGATACTGGACTCCAGAGATATCGGGATTCTCTATCTTTTGAATATCAAAATTTCCTATCTCAACTGTGACCTTTTTGATAGGTAACATTTTTTTGAGCCCTTTTATGAAATTTATATGGGTATCAAATTTTCTCTTTATAGAGGGAGGGAGCCATCCCTCGGGTTTTACCCTATTATCGAATCTTGGTTTTCTATACCTCAGACGATACCTTCTATTTCTTCTATACATTTTTCTTTCGTTCATTCTGCTTTTAGTTTTATTATCCAGAGCTATTTCACCTGATAAAATTTCTTTTGTATCTGTAATCGCTGAATATCCAATATTTTTGTATCCGGCATCCATTCCGAAACTGATTTCCTGAACTATGCTTTCACACTTGAAATTCAATCTAATAATAAAAGGATTTAGTTTTACGACATGGGCTCTCCTTTTTTCTAAAAGGTGCCGTGCTTTAACTGGAGTGCACGGCATTAGAGGACTCCCCTCCAAAGAGAGTACAGGTACAATGACTGTAAGTCCGGATACCTGTTTCCGTAGATTCACTTCGGGATTGTTACAACTCAGTACTTTCTCTACCACACTGGCGCTTTCGTTCCTGTTTAATGGTAGAGTTGTAGAGCTACGGACTAGTGAAGCATCCGTAGGTACGTTCTTGAACTTTGGTTGTAACGTCTGCATATTCATTTTATTGAATAAGCTCCCTAGACTCCCACAACGTCATTTTTAAATGACATTATAGAGTTGATGATAATTTAAAGAAAGATATGCCATAGAAATCCCTGTCACGGATCCTACACTAACTCTGATTAGTTCTCCTGCCGCTCCCGTTGCATTAACCCAATCACTCAGATCTGTATCTTCATTTTTTATTCCAGCAGATATATAAGGACCTGTAGAACCGGCATGCATAAGAGGCCCTGTAAAAGGATAATTAGTATAGCTAGAGATGGCCATATCAACAGAAATACTCCCTGTCGCATTCGCTAGAAATCTCCAGCCATCCAGCTGTAAATTAAACGGTAGATTTATTATGGTTTTTTCGCCTGTAGACACAGGATTGCTATTACCGTTGAATGTGATATTGATCATTCCTGTGACGCCTCCTGCACTACCAATACCAGACATCCCGGTTGATCCCCGCAATCCCGTCGATCCTTGAATTCCAGCTCCTGTTTCTCCTTGATTCCCAGTTACTCCCTGTGCTCCCGTATTACCACCAGCTCCCTCAGGACCTGTGATACCAGCATATCCCGTTAATCCAAATACTCCCTGCTGTCCTGTAATTCCAATAGTTCCTGTTAATCCAATAGTACCAGTCAATCCTTGAGATCCCTGATCTCCCGTTAAACCTTGAACTCCAACAATCCCTGTAATGCCTAAAATTCCTGTTAGACCAGGCTCTCCCGTAATGCCTTGAGATCCGGTCAGCCCAATAACACCTGTGAGCCCCTGAGCTCCCTGTTGACCCGTGATTCCTATATAACCTGTAGTCCCAAGAGCTCCTGTAGCACCCTGTTCTCCAGTTATCCCTTGGGATCCTTGCAGACCTGTTATTCCCTGAAAACCTGTAATTCCTACAAAACCTGTAGTCCCAAGAGCTCCTGTAATCCCTATGATACCTGTGAGCCCTTGTGCGCCTTGTTGACCAGTGATTCCAGGCATACCGGTCAAACCAGGTTCACCAGTTATTCCCTGGACACCCGTACTCCCTTCGAGCCCTGTGATTCCAATCAATCCGGTGAGACCCTGAGATCCCGTCTCTCCTCGAGAGCCGGTTACCCCACTGAGACCTGTGACACCAATTCCTGTGACTCCTTGCAGACCTACACCAGTCGCACCCTGTACTCCTGTATTCCCCTGATCTCCAGTCACACCAAACAATCCTGTAACGCCAGATACTCCAGTAGCTCCTTGAGAACCAGTTAAACCTTGGACGCCCGTATTTCCTTGATCACCAGTCACTCCAGAAATACCTGTCACACCAGACGCACCCGTTAAACCTTGCGATCCAGTACTGCCTATAAGACCGTTAATACCTGTCATGCCGCGGACGCCAGTAGCCCCAAGCAATCCTGTCTCTCCAGGAGCACCACCAAAAGCTCCTGTAGGCCCCTGTATCCCTGGCAATCCTGTTAACCCATAAGTCCCTGCTATACCCGTAGGACCTGGTAATCCTGTATCTCCCTGAGGACCCGCTGAGGGCCCTGTAGGTCCTGGTATACCAGCAGGACCGGTAATGCCTGTGGCATCAGCTACATTTGCGCATTCGACATATTCATTCAGAGATGTTCTGAAAGACAATCTTTTAGCAGAGAGATCTTCTTGAATAGCGATCTGCTTCTTTTTTAATCTTTTTGGACCAGCACCAGATAATGTTGCCTTAGTATCTGATATTTGCTTAATATGACGAGGATCTATATTCATTTGGCATAACTCCTTTAACGATCTACTACCACAGCGTATAAATTTGCTCCGACCAACCCCTCTACACCCGTCACTCCCTGTAACACATTTCCTTGTAATCCTGTAGCTCCCTGGAAACCGGTCAGTCCATAATAGCCCGTGATGCCCTGTAGACCCGTCATGCCTATCATCCCCGTAATACCTTTATATCCTTCTTCCCCTTTAGGGCCCATCTTCGTGTAATTACCGTAGCCCTGATAGAGTTCCATGTCATCTGGCAGAATAGGTTTAAAAGCCTTTAGATCGGCGCTACCATCCTGAGTCAGGCGCACTAAAATCAGAGGGAGTTTACCAGATAGATCCGGGAAAGCTTTTACATCACCGAAAGAGCTTTTATTATAGGATACGCTGGGGATGACTTTGACTTGACCGGTTTTATCCAAAACTATTAAAACATAGAGGATATCGTTAAAATTATTGAATATTCTTCTCGAGGTCTCGCTGACGTACTTTAATATTAATTGCTGTACATCAATACGGAGGTCCGGGAAAAACATCCATTTGTCTTCTAAAACTACAGATCCGCCTTTGATGAAAACGATATTTTCACCATGTTCACGCGAGTCTTTAGTTTTTAAAGTAAAATCTTTTTTCTGCTTCGTTATGAGGGACATATGAATAGAGGGATAAATTAAGAGATTATCATTCTCTTAATAAAATTCCTCAAATGGTACGTGGATATTCCAAGAGATACCAGTCATCCCGACTATACCCGTATATCCACGTTGTGGGGTAGGAGTATGACCCCTCTGTCCAGTGACACCAAGAATGCCTTGATTACCTGTGGATCCCTTTAATCCAGTCCCTCCTACGAGACCTGTTTCTCCGTATGTATAATTCGCGTCTCCCTGTACGCCTTTGAGGTCTTTATCGAGGATATTACCATAGCCGGAAAACAATATGATATTTTCATTTTTCAAAGGTAGATATCCGAAATTGAGATCTCTCGTACCATCCTGGATACTTATGACTCCCACCAGAGGCAGGAAATCATATGAATCTGGAGGCGGGACTCCCTGTAGCGTCGAAAAAGGGACATGCTGTCCCTCTATCACTCGGATGCCTTGTGTGGGGTCTAGCCCTATGAGGAGATAGACCGCGTAGTTTCTATCTTTAAAGAAACGAGTCCGGGTGCCTACCAGGACGGAGGTTATATAATCTCTTACCTTAAAAACAGTACCACTAAAATTGATCCATTTATTGTCATAGACAAAAGATCCCGCTTTTATCCGTACGGAGTCGTCCGAGAAATTCGGTACGGTGCTAGCTTTTATTTTATCTGAATTTGATTGCAGCATTTTTTCCCTTTCAATCAAAAATTACGCTAGGGCCACTCGATCGTACGAATCCGCTACCTTCTTCAATAGAACTCTGAGCGGGTAGGATTACACGTATTCCTTTTTTTATAAATAGATAATTGCCTACTCCATCTGCATACATGACTCCTAGCTCAGGCCTGCTCGGTGGTATGGCCGCATCATCTGTAGATAGACGCGGCGTTAAAATTATATAGGCATATTTTGTTATGCTGTCCGTAAAACCTATTTTTATATATTCAGATTTTGTTTCAGTGTCTTCAAAAGACCCTCGAATCGCCCTGAGGACTACTGTATAAACGCCCGCAGCACCATAAACATGGATAGGATTCTGTTCTGTTGATGTGATACCATCTCCAAAGTCCCAGGACCAGCTCGTAGGAGTACCTAGAGAGGTATCCGTGAATTGAACTGATAAAGAAGCCACTCCTGACAAGGGAGTAGCTGAAAAATCAGCTACTAAATTTGATTCTTCGGGACCGCATAAAGAAAATGTAGCGGGATCATTTTGATTATTAAATTGTGTTAAAATATCATCTTCAGTTGGCAATGTTTTATAGAATCTTATTTCATCAACTTTTATTGTATCAGAAGATAAACTGGAATTTATCACCTCATACCCAGTATTGTCGGGATTGGGCCACGGAGGAGTAACATGGTCAATCACCATGCCTACTATGTACCCATCAACATAGCATTTGAGTGTATCTAAACCTTGATCAAATATAGCAACAACATGATGCCAGTTTCCATCTGAGTAATTATTGACTGTATAACCGCCTCTAAAACCTGATGTCGCTGAAAGAAATAAATTCAATTTTTTCCCGGGCATTCCATAGCTATCAGAACCACCTCGATATACTCCCCACTGCTCACTTCCAAAGTTCTGTTTTTGAATAATTGGATCATATGCCGCAATATTTACAAGATTCATCCAAAATGAAACGGCAAAAGAATTACTTCCAGGGTTACTATATACACTATGAGGAATACGAATCCTCCCAGATGTACAGTCCACTCCTTCATGGATAACACCGGAGCATGATGTAGCAGGGGGAAAAAGTGTACCTGTTATACCATGAGCACTATCAGCAACATTAGAACCATCAGATTTCAAATGATTGACTTGAGTTATTCCAGAGTCTGTCCAAACTTCTGAAGAATTCGATATAACGCTTTCTCCATATTTACACCAAATTACTTTGTCTACAATATCACTAATAGAGGGGATCTGTATCCATGCTTCAACTGTATTTGTAATAGATGAATATAGCACAATTTCACGTTTGAGCTCCGTTAAACTATCTGTATCGTAAAAACGAATGTCAAGACCATTAGAATCTACAACATGCGACCAAAAACCGACGGGAACATTATTAGCAGATTCATCAAATAAATATATAAAATTAGAATTAGTTCCTTGAACTTTTGTCTTATCTATAGTGATAGAAAAATAATACATATCAAACCTATAGAATCAATCTGATTAATTTAAATGATTATTCTGACTTTCTTATTCATTTTTAAAACACAAAAAATTTACAGATTTTTTCGCACAGTCATTTTTACAGAATAAACTTGAGATCTGCGATAGACGTGCACCGGATTTTGTTCTGTAGATGTGTCCCCATCCCCAAACTCCCACAGTTTTTCGTCAGGAGTTATTCCTGTACTGGTATCTATAAATTGTACTGCTATGGGGGGATTACCGGTTCTGGGAGTGCCGGAAAAACTCAATGTATATGGAGATACGGTTATATATCCTGTTTTAGTCTCAATGTCGGATTCTACTCCATTAGAAACGGTCAGGCTGACGGTGTATGATCCGGGACGCATATAATAATGACGAGGACTTTGCGATCTAATAACAGAAGTATCGTCACCAAAATCCCATGCCCAAGAAGTGATTCCTCCTCCTAAAGATTCATCAGTGAACTGAGCAATAAGAGGGAGCTGACCAATAACAGGTAATCCTGAAAATCCAGATCTAATGCGAGCAGTGACATAATTCGTTTTTGTTACTATCGAAGATATCACCCCTTTTGATGCGGTCAAAATTACCGTATATGTTCCTGCTGTGGAATAGATATGTTGCGGATTTTTAATTGTACTGTGAGAGCTACCGTCTCCGAAATTCCAGTCCCATGATGTAGGGACTCCTGTAGACAGATCCGTAAAATTAACTGTTAAAAGCACTTTACCGGTAGTTGGGGTGCCGGAAAGATCAGCTACTAAATTTACAGTAATATAGTCTGTTTGTGTCTTAGTACTGGCCCCTCCATTAATAGATAGGATTACTGTATAAACTCCAGCTACCGTATAAATGTGAGTAGGATACTGCTCTGTAGAATGCGAAGAGCCATCTCCGAAATCCCAGTCCCATGAAGCAGGGGATCCCGTAGACAAATCAGTGAAATTAACTGTTAATGGAGCATCACCTGAAAGTGGTGTACCGGAAAAATCAGCTGTTGCTATAGCATTCTCTGTTAAAAGAATTCTGAGTCCCGGCCCACCTCTTAATATTAAGGAAGACATTAAAAAGTAACCTTAGCTATTATAACTGGAGATGAATAATTAATGGCAGAATAATTACCAATTTCATTATTTGAATTAATACCCCATCCAAAAACAAGACCAGTAGAATCCACAGCATACGATGTAGATACCCCCGCCGCAATTGCTATATATGATGCTGTTCTAATTATAGCTATAGGAGAAGATCTATTCTGAATAGTGCCGTCTCCTAACTGACCCGATGTATTAAGACCCCAAGTCCAAATCATTCCAGTATAACCATCCAGTGCTAGCATATGCGAATTACCAGCTGATATATCGCTGTATGATGAAGATCGTGTTATGCTCATAGGAGATGACATTGATGAAACATTGTTTATTCCTAATTGCCCGGAATTATTATAACCCCATGTCCATACTATACCTGTATCTTCCAAAACAGCTGAGAAATAATCTCCAGCTGTAACTTTAATAAAAGAACTTGTTTTAACTATAGCTACAGGAGATGATCTATTTTGTGTAGTATTATCACCTAACTGACCGTAGTTATTATAACCCCACGCCCAGATATTTCCTGTTGATTTTTCTAAAGCTAACGAATGATACAGACTAAGAACAGTATCAGCATAAGATCCTGTGCGAACTACAGCTACATGAGTAGACCTATTAATAGTTGTTCCATCACCAATTTGACCATAGGTATTTAATCCAGTCACATATAGCATATAATTAGAATCAATAACAGCAGAATTATTATAGCCACAAACTACTTTACTAAATGATTCAGATTTAATCAAAGTAGGAATAGTCCTATTAGTTAAGCTATTATCTCCTAATTGACCTGCATTATTATTACCGAACCCCCATACAAAGTTAGTATCTTTCTCTATAAATAGATTAGTAAATTGTCTATATCCTATATCTATTGCTGTTGCAGTTAGTGGGGCGAGATAATTTAAATTAATATTCCCATAGCCATTCGAAGCCCAGGCATTACCCCAACCACACATATAAACTGTGTTTTTGTTGGATATCTGAGTAGGTGAGTATATACTAATAGAATCAGTAGCCGTATAGGGATCTCCAAATGATCCTTGTGCTACTAAAGAAATAGGCAAAGGTGAACCAAAGATAGTAAAAGCATGAGTAGGGTTTGCATCTACTGAAGTGCTATCTCCAAAGTACCATGTCCAACTAACAGGATTGTTAATAAAAGTGGATGTAAAATGAACATCTGACATTGTATTTGTATGTATAGTATCTTTGGTAAAATTTGCCCATACAGAATAATTCTGCGGTAAAAAGAGAGATGCACTAGATCCGGCAGCTATTTGAGCAAACGAATTAGTATTTATAACTTGCTGAGGAGAAATATTAAACCATAGAAGCCCCGATCTAAAATCATTTGCAAGTAACGTCCCTGGGAAAGGTACATCAAGACCTAAACCCCACACAAAAGCATACCCTGTTGCCGCATCAATTACTCCGACCCCATTAATATATTGGTCATTACTGATAGTAAGATTTCTATAAGATCCTATTCGACTGATACCTATTGGAGAAGATCTATTAATATTTGTACCATTCCCAAGACTAGCATTAGTATTACTACCAGACATATAAACCATACCAGTAGATGCATCGATCACTCCACTAGTATAATACCCTGAAACAACTTCTGAATACGACCCGACCCTCGCTATAGATACAGGAGAAGATTTATTTATTATAGTATTATCGCCAAGCTGACCACCTACATTAAGCCCCCAAGCCCATACCATACCCGTCGAAGCATCAATAGCAAAACTAGACGTAAATCCTGCTGTAACAGTTTTATACGATCCAGATCGAACTATAGATACAGGAGAAGATCTATGTCGTGTAGTATTATCTCCTAACTGACCCTCCTCATTATGTCCCCATGACCATATTGATCCATCAGACGCATCAATAGCTAAACTATGAGCATATCCCCGTGCTATGCTGATATAAGAAGCTGTTCTTTGTATTGCTACAGGAGACGAACGATCAGTTCTAGTGCCATCTCCTAACTGACCGTAATTATTATATCCCCAACTCCAAATCATTCCAGTCGAGGCGTCGATAGCCATAGCTGACATTGTCGTAGCAGTCGGAGGTTGCATCGAGCAAACAATTTTAGAATAAGATGCTGTTCTCGCAGTTGATGCCAAAACATACCTATTCTCTGTGGTGTTGTCTCCTAATTGTCCATACTCATTAGTTCCTTGCACTAATATATTTCCTGTATTTTTATCAATTACATAGGAACACCAGGTCCCTAAACACATATCAGAGAAAGTACCATTTTTAATTTTTGGTGGAGTAGCTAAAACCTTAGCTTCATATAAATAATCAGATGAATCAAGTAACCAAGTAGATTGATATGCTATTTTTAAACTTTTATAAGAACGACTTCCTGCTATAGCTGTGGGGACTAATACTGATGAATTATTATACCCAATAGCAGATTCGCCAGCAATATTTTGTCCCCAAGACCAAACAGAACCGGTGGTAGCATCTACGGCTAAACTATGTTGATATCCTGCTGAAATATTGGAGTAAGAAGCTGTTCTTGTAATAGCTACAGGAGATGATTGGTTATCTAATGCTATATTCTTACTAATAAACTGAGGCACTGTATATGAAGTATAGTACCAACCTACATCTGTAAAATTTCCAGAAACTAAATATTGTAATTGACTATCATAATAATATAGATTTTGTCCCCATATCCATAAAAATCCAGTTTCTGCTTCAATAGCTGATGGAATAACAGGAGCACCTTTAACCGCAGAAAACGATATTTGTCTTGCTAGCATAACAGGAGAAGATCGATTTATGAATGTTCCATCACCCAAGTCTGAACCAGAATTAGCACCCCAACCCCATATATTACCAGTAGAAATATCTATGGCAAAACACTGATAAGAACCTGCTGATATTTGTGAGAAAGATAAATTACTAGCTATAGCAACTGGAGAAGATCTATTTGTTATGGTGTTATCTCCTATCTGACCATAATTATTATATCCCCAGCAGTAAACGGTACCTGAACTATTCAAAGCCATGCTAACACCATAACCAAGCCCAGAACTATCTCCTGCTGCAGATATAGCTATATAAGAATCTGTGCGAACTATTGCGACTGGAGAAGATTTTGTTGTTGTAGTATTATCTCCTAGCTGTCCATACGAATTTCTGCCCCATGCCCATATATTACCAGTAGTAGCATCTATGGCCAAACTGTAATCTGGTCCTGCAGCTATTGCTACATAGGAAGCAGTTCTAACTATTGTTACAGGAGAAGACCTATTTGTCGTGGTATTTATTCCAAGCTGTCCATAATTATTGTATCCCCATGCCCAGATATTTCCAGTCGAAGCATCAATAGCTAAACAATGATTACTATTATACAAAGGAGCTAATACAGAATATGATGCTGTTCTAGCTATAGCTACAGGAGAAGACCTGTTTTGTGTAGTATTATCACCTAATCGTCCTGAACTATTATAACCCCATGCCCAAATATTACCAGTAGAGCCATCAATAGCCATTGCCGTATACGCTCCAGCCGTGACACTAGAGTAAGAAGCCGATCGCAAAATCAAGACAGGAGATGAACGATCAATAACTGTACCATCACCTACTTGACCATAAGTATTACCACCGCCAGTCCAAATTGTACCTGTTGAATCTAAAAGAATAAAAGAATAATAACCAAACGTCATTGATTTGTAACTATAAACTGTTGGAGCATTACCCAATTTACCAAGATAATTAGTGCTATTTGGATTAGCCCCATTACTACCCCATGCCCACACATTCCCAGTAGAGGCATCGATAGATAGACTGTGGTTATATCCAGCAGATATTTTAAAATAAGATGATGTTCTAGCTATAGATATAGGAGAAGATTTATTATTAGTAGTTCCATCTCCAAATTGACCAACATTATTATAACCCCATGCCCATATATTACCGGTAGTAGCATCTATTGCTAAGCTATATTGATAACCTGCGGATATCTGTGAGAAAGAGGCAGTTCGAACTATGGCTATAGGAGAAGATTTATTATTAGTAGTTCCATCACCTAACTGACCAACATTATTATAACCCCATGCCCATATATTACCGGTGGTAGCATCTATGGCCAGAGAATGATCATATCCAGCGGATATTTGAGAATAAGATGCCGTTCTGACTATGATCACCGATGACGATCTATTTGTTGTAGTACTATCCCCTAACTGGCCATAGTTGTTATAACCCCATGACCATATATTACCTGTAGAGGCATCAATAGCTAAACTAAAACTATAACCTGTTTTAACAAAAATATATGAGCCTGTTCTAACTATAGAGATAGGTGACGTAGCAGCTGTTACTGAATTATTTCCTATCTGACCATAAGTATTAGTTCCCCAAGTCCATATCATTCCTTGATTATCTATAATAGCAGCATGATTGTATTTTAAAGCAGCTTGCTGGAAAGAGCCGGGTTTTAGGATTTCTCCTATAAGACCCTTATGAGAAAAGAGAGCTGCAGAAGCAACTACGCCTTGGGTATTATCACCAGAAGTAAGAGTTGACCACGCCATATAACTATCCTATTTTAATAACGGCATCTATGACAGTTTGAGGATCTGGTAAATAATCTTCATAATTACCATTAACTCGATCTACTGCCTCACCATTAATATTAGTAGGGGCTGAATCATATGTATCCCATAAAGCTTTTTTATATAAAGCTTGAGTTTTGTAATATTTGTTACCATTACGATAGGGCAAGCACCAATCAGGATGCTTACACGTTGGAATTAATATTATTTCATTATCAAAAGCACCCGCAATATGTATGGGGGCTGAATCATTTGAGATAAGAATTTTAGCTTGGCTGATTAAACCAATTAATCCACCTAGACTGGTTAAATTTCTAAGATCGAGTACATTCTCATGATCGAATTTGATATCAGTCACTCCTTGTTCACCTGATACGTATTTTCCTATTAAAATAACTTTTTTATTTGCTTTCACCAATCCATCGATTATATCAGACCAGAAATTATTCGGAAAAGTTTTACTAGGCCAACCTTTACCCGGATGTATTAAAACAAAATCAATCAAAGATGTTATACCAATAATCTCAGTGATTTCCTTTATATCTTCTAAACTAACAGCTAATTTAATATTCTTTTCATTGTCAGGTAAAATCTTACGACAACTGATAAGACTTGAAAAATCGATAGTGTGCATTAAATTTACTGACATAAACTGCCACGATATATGCTCCGGCGGAGTCATAGAAACTATAACATAATATGGAATATCCCGCTCTGGTTGAAACTGACCTACTTTAAAAACTCTACAAGGTAAATGGCTAAATACTCTAGGAAACCAAGTTTCTATTAAAAAGTTTGTATCTTTATACATGGTGTTCAACAAATGTCTAGCAGTAGGCTCAGAGCATATTACGTCTCCAAGACCACCTTGAGGTCTATATAAAATATTTCTTTTTCGTGGATAATTATCTTTCTCCCAAACTTCAAAATCTGCTCGGATAATCTGATTTACATCCATTGAATCCGGCGCACCAGCATAATGAACAATATAACTATTTAATCTGTGCAATCCTGTTTTGCTATCGATACAACTCATTCTATTAAAATTTGAATCCAAATCGAACATTTCTACTTGGTTGCTATGTAACATGAGATTTAAATAACTTTGTTCGTAGAAATTAAGATCAGTATTTTCAGGTAACTTAAATAAAAATTTGTGCATACGCGAGATAACCATCACACCGGAATTGAAATACTTCCCATTCCAATTTCTGATAAAAATTTTGTGCTGCTGCTGAGCCATTTGAAAAGCTTGAACTCGTTCACAAAAGGCTCCTTCATTAAAAGCTCCAAATTTTGATTCTGGAACTATATCAAATAAATTTGGACAATCTTTTCGTAATATAAGGTCAGTATCCAGATAAATGATCCTATCATATTTATTTAATAAATAATATAGCTGAAATTTCTCAAAATGAGGGGTGGGAGACAACTGATTTTGTTTATTAAGAACTATAAACTCAGCCCCAATCTTATCAGCATAAACTTTAATAGATGGATGTGTTAGTTTGCTCATCTCTTCAAATTTGACACCAATCGTAACGGTAACTACTGCTGTTTTCATAAATCCATCCTATTTAATGTTATTTAATTGTGAAAAAAATTCAGAATTACTTTCTGTTGTAATATTTCCATGAAAAAACAGTTTATTTTCCGCTCTTTTTTCTATAATTCCAACTATAGAAAAATTATTTTTTTTAGTATTTCTTCCTACACAATACTCATCTATAACAAATTCCCTTTTCATTCTAGACAAAGCTGTCACCATCGATATGCTATCAAAAGGCTTCCAAAATTCATGCTGAGACTGCCTGGTAACAATACAATTAGTCACAGGTATCCTATCAGACCCATCCAGTTTAATAAATTCATCCTCTTTAATTGTAATAGCAGGATCATATACCATCCAGGTACCAATACAATTTGAAGGTACTATCTCTGTAATATCATACATTTTTTGATCTAATAATATGTCACAATCTAACAGTATGTTGCAGTCATATTTTTTTCCTATATCATATACCTGCATTTTTTCATAGGTCACGGGCCATTCTGGATATTTACGATCAGTTATCAAATTAAAATTAGCACCGATCCTTTTAGCGTAAAATTGAAGAGAAGGAATAGTTTTACATACTATATCTAGTCTATAATTATTAACACAAACAACATGTATACATTTGTTCATAAATTAAATAAAACTAACATTTTTATTTAATCAAATACAACCGTCGGTCCGTTCGGTCGTATAAATCCGCTATCGCCCGTATCTTGAGACTTAAGAATTATTCTTATACCTTTTTTTATAAACAGATAATTCCCTACAGAACTGGCATGCATTGTCCTGACATCAAGTCTTTCCGGTGAGACAGCATAATCTTCAGTGACTAAAGTAGGATAATTGACCAGAACTATGATATATTCAGTTTTTATTTTAATATCTGAAATAGCCCCTTTAGATGCCGTCAATTTGATGGTATATGCTCCAGATGTCGTATAGATATGGGTGGGATTATGACTAGTAGATGTAGTACCGTCTCCAAATTCCCACAACCACGTATCCGGAGAGCCTGTAGAGGTATCAGTAAAAACAACAGATAGAGGCGCTTCCCCTTCAATAGGGAACCCTGTAAAATCAGCCGCTATATTAACAGTGATATAATCTGTTCTTGTTTTAGTACTAGCTCCCCCATTGACAGACAATGTCACGGTATAGACCCCAGCTACTGTATAGACATGAGAAGGATTTTGCTCCGTAGATACAGAACCATCACCGAAATCCCAGTCCCATGTAGAGGGAGAACCGGTAGAAGTATCTGTAAATTGAACTGTTAAAGGGGAATAACCTGATAATGGGGTGCCTATAAAATCGGCGATAAGAGATGGAAACGTGGGAGTAAAAAATATTATGGAGTTTGTTCTTTCTGGTTTATCAGTGGGGGTAAGTCCTATCCAACTATATCCATCTTCAAGATCGGCTGACTCTGCAAGATACCCTAATGTTGAGTAATCACCAATTCCGACAAAAGTTAACCCTATCGATGGTATATAAGATGCACAGATAATTTTTCCATTATTATATCCACTGACCTTTAACCATGTACTACCATTATCATGAGATACCTCAACTAAAAAATAATTGCTTCCAAAATAATATTTTTTGAATCCGACAGCAAATAAAGTCCCAGATCCTATGTTAACTATATCTGTAAAAGCGCTACCCGGAGGTAATGTATCAAGTTCCTTACACACTCTATTCCAAGTAGACCCATAATCAGTAGTCAAATATACCGATGCATAAAAATTAGGATCGCCAATATCAAATACAGGCCCAGCTATAAGAATTCTACCACTACCTAAATCTGTTATATTTAAAAGCAGACGGTATGTGAATGTTGTATCTAACAATGGAATATGGGAAAATGTTAATCCATTATCCACTGACTTTAAACAATACATCTTAGGTGTATATTGAGAAAACGGGTCAATATCTGAAGTTATTAAAATATCACCATTATCTAATTTCTTAATAGCTCCTATATACATTCCAGGCAATAAATCTAAACCTACAGGAATCGTAAAATTAATCTGTGTCCACGTATCTCCATTATTAGTAGTTCTATATAAATGAGTCCCACCAGCTAAAAAAGTACTCCCACTTAAATGTTTTACTTGTCCTGTAGGATTATTAGATAAAAAGAATGGCATGCATGGTCCGGTAACATCCCCGAGATCAGTCCAACTTATTCCATTATCTGTAGATCTAAAAATTTTTCCTGATACTGTTAAAGCAAGAACTATTTGACCATCGCCTTTAGTGATACTTACAAACTTATCATCAATATCATCTATATAAATGGTACTCCACGTTACCCCATTATCATCAGAAACCATTATCCTTCTGTGAGCACCGTAGGGTCCTAAATTAAAAGCACCACCAGCAGATAAAATTCTGATGTCTTCATGTTCTTCCGGACCACAATAAGAAAATGTTGCTGGATCGTTTTGGTTATTGTATTCTGTATTCGTCCAGTCTGCTGTCGGAATTGTACCATCTGAGTATATTCGTAACTCGTCAATCATTCCATCCATGTAAGTTGGAGCGCGACTACGACCTATCTCAAGATTTAAATTTGTTGGGAACGGCACTCCGACGTAATCAAGATTTGTGTTTTTTGGTTCTCCGTCAATTAAAAGGCGTACTAATGCATCAGCTTTTGCCTCCGTGAGGTGATGCCAGACGTCCTCCGTCAAGGGTTTAAGAGAATCAAAGTGTCCTCCCCATTTAAATGACCCGGTGTCCGTCATCATTAATAGAATATGGGCCCAGGTCGGGTCTCCATAAACTACAAAATTCATCATCGAAACAGGGTCACTCCACATCTGCGCATACGTATTTCCCCCCGCCAACGACCCAACTTTATTTTTCACCCAGGCGGTGATCCCATAGTTCCAAGTGTGACATAAAAGAGACGGAGCATTCGGTACGTCGATCCAATCGCTGTCGACCCTATCGAAATTCGCACAGTTTCCGATCTTTCCGGCCTGAAAATTGACCCCGTGGTTTGTTCCATTATTCGCATTGGGAGTGCTGTCGGATGTTCCTTGAAAATGGTATACTGCGACGGCCCCGATAATCGTCCAGAGGTCATAGTCATTTGCTTTTGTTAATACCCCATACTGACAGTAAATAACTTTGTCGGAAGCGTCATTCAGGGAAGGGACCAGTACCCATGACTCTATTTTATGACCACCAACATCAAAAAATACTATCTCTCGTTTGAGTTCTGTAAGACCATCTGTATCAAAAAATCGAATATCTAAACCTGAAACAGTATCAACAACATGGGACCAGAATCCGGAAGGAATAGAAGAGCAGAGTTCTGAAAACAAATACACGAAATTGGTATTTGTACCTTTGACTTTTGTCTTATCTATTGTGATTGGAAAACGATACATACTACAGCTCATTCATTGATTCATTTAGGCATCCATCACACATCAGTAAATAAAGCACTCAGACTCACATTATATTTACCATTCTCAGTATAAACATGACTAATGCTAGGAGCCATACCCGTCAAACCATCCCCAAAATTCCAGACAGCCCCGGTGAAATGACACCCAAGCGGCGCTACACTCTGATCCTCAAACCGCACCGTCAAAGGACTCAATCCCCTCACAACATCAGCATAAAAATCTAATTTGCCTAGAATAAGATCGAAAATAAAAATATCCGTACCAACAGAATCAGTCGTAGTCAATACTATCCGATGCCGCCCATAAGAACTGAAAGTATGATAAGGCTCCCGCACATCACTAATCCCCCCATCCCCAAAATCCCAATGAAACGCCGTGGGAATACCGCTCGTCACACTGACTTTAAACTGAGCGGATAATGGGGCAGCATACAAAAAAAGGCCGCTCTCTCCGCTCGGCCCCGTCTCCCCATTCTTGTATAAAAGAATGTCTGCAGTGACCATGTACTCACCTCAAATCTAAATAGCCCGCTCGACCTCGAGTGGCGCTGTGATACTCACTCAAATTTTTCTCTACCGACCACACTTTAAGCTCATCTAACTTTACAGTACTGTCAGGAGCTATGTCCGTCCCCGACCTCGAAAGAACCAAAGGAGACGCATTCACTGATTTATGAGACCCTATCTCCTTATAATGACCCAAATACGATCCCCAGTGCATTTTCTCAGAAAGAAAATCAAACTGCACTAAAGCCCACTGCCTGATATCTATCACCCTATCGTTCGAACGATAAATATATTGATGCGTCTCAAAAACCAGATGAAACGCAGTGTCTATATAAAACCTCCAGTATGATCCAGAAGATCTCTCAAAAGATTGCATGATAATGAAATTCGGCGTAGGCCTAATATCGTTGACTATGATATACCCGACTTTAGTCTCACTATCCTGATCCGTACTATCCTGTACAACGAGTGTCACATCATACGTACCCGCAGCCAAATAAGTGTGTTTTACGGTAGTCTCATTCCCCTCCACTACCTCCCCATCACCCAATATCCACTTCCTGGACGTAATAACACCCGTAGAAGCATCAGCGAAAGTAACAGTGTTGAAACTGTCACCCACTCTACTCGATACCGTGAAATCAGCTACAATAGCCATATAAAAACCTACTAAACAGTAATGACTTTAGAACGCTCAGAAACTCCCGCGGCATTATACGCCCGGAGCGTCACTATATAATCCCCATGCGCCGAATACAAATATGAAAAACTGGATGCCGTAACAGTCCCTCCACCATCCCCTAAATCCCACTCCCACCGAGTAGGAGACATCGTAGAAATATCCGTGAACGTATATCTCAAAGAACTACTCGTACTCACTACATAAGAAAAATCCGCCTGCGGTGGCACGTCTAAACGCACCCACGCCTGAATAGTCCCCGTGAACCCTATAAATCCCGTACACGTATAAGAAGACACCCCACCTCTATACGTAATCGACTGACACTGATCAACGATACCATCCTCAACTACATAGGCTGATAAAGTCTGAGGAACAAAAAATTCTCCTGTATCCCCTAAACCTACACCCGTATATCCTATCCCCGTATACCCCGCCCCCGTAGAACCCCATACGAGATCTCTTTCAAAAACAGAATAATCCACGAGCTGTATACTATCAGATTTGAATTTACTGTAATAAAGTAACTCTGTAGACGGATATAAACCAGTCTCCCCCTGAGGACCCCTCGCACCCTGCGTCCCCATCCCAGTGACTCCCTGGAAGCCCGTAAACCCCGCCAAACCATCGAGACCCGTCAATCCCCTCACTCCCACATATCCGGCGAGTCCCGTGTCTCCTACGGGCCCCTGTGAGCCTCTATCACCCTGCTCAAACTGCTGGGTGATGGAAAAAGTCGACATTTTAGAAAATTGATTGACGACGAGTACGTCGAAACTACCATAGGCTTCCTGAATGATGAATTGAGCTATAGGGAGATAGTTAGAGAGAGCATCTGAGGATACGTTCTGGATAAAAATATCTGATTTTATAACCGGATCAAAAACGAACACTCCATCATCCGGATTATAATAAACATTGACCGCGGCAAATTTACCTTTATCCTCAGGGAGCGTAAAAAAAGACTGACTGCGTAGAGGAATGATCAGATTGCTGATATTCAGCACACGCTCATTATAAAGGACGGCCCCCAGATTTACTACATAATCTATAGTGCCATCCGCATTACGGATTTCATATATGAGATTTGTGTTATCCATTTGCTATTTTATTTCCGGACGAGAGGCCTATTAACCAATCTATACACTGAAACTGCAGTCTCAGCGTTTTCTATATACCCAGGAGCATACTCCGTATCAGTATCCTCAAAATATCCTGTCTTGTTATCGAGACGGGCTTTATAGACTTTACTGAAAATCAGCAGGACTATCTCACCCCTTACGAATGGATACGTGACATCCGATCGTACTCTAGCGACCATAGGCACAAAAACTTTCCTGGGAGTACCTATAGTCATACTCTCAGACTGCGCTACGACATCCACAGAACTGACCGCATAAAAAGACCTGCCGACTTTGTCCCCTATGTTATTAGGGCTCGATAAAGTAATATCCTCTCCCACATATTGAGACAGGATACCAGGCATTTTCACGAATCCGGTATCTATCCTGAAATTATTAAAATCGAGATCATCCACGTTTGAGAATGTATTATCATTCTGCACGGAGTCATCATTCACTGCTATATGCTCCGCGGGTATCTCATAAGGCTCCCCACGTATCACCTCACTGGCTCCAGTACCTAGATTAGTGATATATACGAAATCGGACATGTTCAGGATCTCTACAGTGAGCTCAGCAGGCAAATTGCCCACTGTCTGATACGGCACAAACTTATAAAACGCAGTAGCTACAGACGAGGCGGCCAGATACGGCAGCGTCGCCAGTTTCACCAGGAGAGGCACTAGTATCGTCCCAGCTTGCACGGCTTTCCTGGGATCTATAGTCACTATAATCGATGACGTCCCCAGCTGATCAATAGAAGACACAGGCACCATCGTGAAATAATTATTCTGAGGAGGGAGTGACGACGCCTGATACCACAAATATGGCTGATAAGTTTTCTCCTTGGTCTCACACGATATCATACCCAGTATAGTACCACCGACCAGCCCTGATACCGCAGAAGTATCGAGGTCTATAGGAAAAATTGTAGTGAGACCAGTAAGAGTAACAGGATATAGCACTCCTACATACATCCCACCCACTCCTCTAGACGCTACATTAAAATTAGACGTAAACGAGGTCCTCAGAGCATCCTGATTCTCTCCAGTGCTAGACACCGTGATACCTGTATCTGCTGTAGCACCACCGAGAGCACTCCCCGGTACGCACGCCTCCAGAGTCACCTCCAGGATAGCATTAGCAGGTATGGTAAAAGCCTCATCCAGATAGACGACGATGTTATCTTTATCGAGAGTGACTCCCACTATCTCTCTATCCCGCATGGAGAGATCTCCCGCGAAATCTATGGAGATTTTGTATGAGGCCCCAGTCACATTATGGACGGAGCGCACACCATAAATAGCATACCCATTTAAATTTTTCGGGATACGGAGTACGTCAGTAGAGACCGTCGTCTGCATGAAATAATGATACTCTACCAGCGACCCTCGAAACTGCTGCCCCTCATATTTTCTCAAACTCTTTTGAGCGTCAGGATCATTTATAGCCGTATGCCCCAAAAGCTCATAAAGATTCTGATCCTGTACATTATCGAGTACCGTTTTGGCGGAATAGATATACGTATAATCCATATACCCAGACACATTCTCAGTCAGATACTCGAGTATCCGCCTATCACCACGAGCATCCACACCATTGAAATAATAGGTCTGAGCAGAGTTTACAGGATCCGCTTGATACTTCACGGATATGGGAGTCTGCGGCACTCTCGTGAGACCTACACGAGAGTAATCAATGTAATGAGCAGTCACCTGATACTGTATCCCATCCAGAGTCCCACCCGCTGGAGTGAAATTATCAGCTATATGAAAAATGACCGTATTCGTGCCCAGCCCTTCCCACGTACCTTGCACAGGCTCCGCTGTAGGCGTACCGTCCCTCACTACATAGGCACTATAATATGCCGGGTCATTATGATACAGACCGTTATCCCGCGGTCCGAATGTCAGCTCCGCCTCCGTGATCTGTATATTCGGGTCCAGCAGTTTCTGATCCTCCACGATGACCGCGGCTGAAGACACTCCTCCTCGGACGAGATTTTCAATATCTGTAGTACCGGTATATTGATCAGCCATCAAAATAGAGGTACCATACTGCAGACCCCGTTGATCTTTATCACTCAGACTAGTTTTGAGATTATTCGATAGCAGCTTCTCCAGATTTTTCTGCAGAAAATGACTATAAGATTGTATGACCACCTGCCTGCGTATGTCAGTCACATCATCATCAGTGATCTGCTCGTACGTCAATCCATCAGGACGTATAGCACTCAGATCAAAATAGGTGGACCCGTTGATATTGTTATCGACATTGAAAGCACCTGAGTTCCTGCGAGAAACAAAAAACATCGGTATGGCCCAGCTATACCCATCATACGTACTCCGACACCGGGCACGCCAGAGACCATAGTCCCCATTCTCCTGACCCATATTCGTAAAGGTATAGTTACCTGCGGAGGTCACACTGGTGCTAGGACCCATACTATACACGTAGTCATGCCCCAGCCCAGCCTCAGGATGATTAAAAGGATCTATACCGCTGACTATCCTGATCCTATACTGTATCTGCACTCTCTTGGTAGTCTCTACACCCACCTGAGGATCTATGATATTATCTTTCAAATAATCTTCAGCCATGGAGAGTACGTTACCCTCTGGGAAAATTCTACCCTGCACTCTGGTGATCAGATCAGTACTCTGCGTCTCTATGGGGGAGACTAGTCCACCGTCATAGCCTATGATAGTGCCCTGGGCCCCCGAAAACCATCCTTTGGTATCCGATACAAAATACGCATCCTGTAAATCATATCCCGTGCTGAGGTCGAGGACCTCCCATTTAGATCCACTGTTGCTGCTGACGAGAGCTACTCCATTGCTGCCAGCTATCCATGCTTTATCCTCTACGGAAAAAGATATCTGCGCAGGATTGATACTGGAGAAACTCCCCGACGTAGGCCGGAAATCAGACGGTTTGGAGAAAGATTCATATTCTATAGAGGCCTCGAATACGCGCACCTTCTGACGCTGCACATCAGGCAGCGAGGCGTCGTCCGCTCTATAGGCGCTCGTCAGATTGTTGATAGCATCCCGTAGGGCTTCTGAGGTAGCGTAGCTATCCAGATCGAGGACTTTTACGTAGTTGATATTATCCTGCGTCCCCGTGAACTCCAAAACCAGAGAGTTCGGATAGTTCGTGGGAGATATCTTATACAGCAGATTTTTGAAAAAATTCTTAGAGTCAGGATATACCGCGATAGTAAAACGTATCGGAAACTCTTCCCTGATAAACACTCTGTTGAAATCTATAGTGCTACCCGGGAATATCTCCTGTATAGTCTGATATGACCCATCATGCCATATCCTCGATGACATATTAGCCCACGTGAATCCACTGTCGGTAGACCGCAGCAGCAGACCATCGGCTCCCACTATGATACCGTCATTCAGATTGTAAAAAGCTACAGACAGCAGTTTCTCGGTGATTACCGTGCTGGTAGATGAATCGTTGACGATATATTTCTGCCAGGAGTTTCCCCCATCTTTCGTCATCAGTAGGGCACCGTTGTCTCCCACCGTCCATCCCACCGAGGTATCAAAAAAAGTCACTCCATACAGATTATCAATGTTACCCGCGGTCTGAGATACCAAATTGAAATGCGTACCATCAATCGACAGCAGTATGGTACCATTATTGCCGACCACGCAGACATGTTGAGCATCTATGATATACAAATCATTCAGATCATCCGTGATAGGAGTATCTAATGAAAACCAGGACTCACCACTATCCACACTCTTGATGATATGCCCTTTATCAGATACGGCATAGCCTATATCCAAATCCAGAAATTTTACTTTTTTGAAATTGACATTGATGGGAGTGTTTATGGTTTTCCAGTTGTTGCCTCCATCGATGGTTTTCAGAATAGTACCGTTCTCTCCTACCGACCACCCGATGTTTTCATTGTAGATCCACACACTATTGAGAGTACTCACTCTCACTATCGGCTGGGGTTTTACTGTACCATCGACTGTCTCAGATGAATCCTGAGGAGATATGAGAGATCTCCATACCTCCAGAAACACTCCATCCACACGAGACCCGGAGCGGAGATCATTATCATCAAACGATATTTTATTTATATGCTTTAAAGGAGTATTGGTATTCGTGACATACACAGGCCATCCATTCACCAGAGCCACCTCGGGCTTGGGAGCGTCAGGGTCCTGCGTATAGAAACTGTTCCCGAGATCTTTGGCGGTATAGATAGGACGATAGCTGAGCCATCCGGACGGCATATGCGCCGTGGATTTCTGAGTCAGTGTCTCGAGCTGCTCCTGTGATAAATTCAATTCAGAGCTGAGAATAGGCTTCCCAGGCTGAAAATAAACTTTATCGAAAGCATACCCACTACCCTCATAGGACGTCGATACATTTTCACCTTGATTGATAGCCATTTTATAGTCCTCGTTTTGTTACTCTCTCATCCAAAATCTCTATATCCCTCATACTGACACTATCCACATCCAGATACTCCACCTCATTGGTCACGAGATCCTGTACAATATTCTCATCCGCGGCATAGTATGTGTAATAGGACGCTTTGTAATATTTAGACTGAGGAGCGTACCCGTCCGTCGTACTCACCACGATCCTCCCATCAGCCTGTATATAGCCTCTGCCCTGTCCTTTGGCGACGTCCGACGCTGAGGTGACTGTGGTGAGGAGGATATTGTCCTCGTATATCCCTCGAAACAAATTGGGGTCTCCCCCGCCATTCGATGTCTTATAGCTGAGCACATTTTCCATCGTACGATACGATGTGACTCCACTACCGCTGGTTTTCTGATATACCTCGAAAGTCAAATGACCCAGATCATCCAGAGATATAAAAGATCCATTACGCTTCATCATGCGCGTCATGGGTATCTTTATTTCTTTCACTCCATCCACTCCATGTATGACGCTGATGAGTTCACCCTGAGTGAACGTATCTCCCATTTTTAAATTGGCCAGATAGTTGGCTACCGCCGTCTGTATACGAGATTTGAGCAGACTGTAATTCGTCTCACCACCTTTACCAGTACCCGTCTCACGGACTACTCTAAAACTGAGATCTATGAGATTCCTCACAGATTCTTTCACGACAGTATCCGCGCAGGCATGCTTCATGACATCTATCGCGTCCTGCACCTCCGGTATCAAACCATTGTGGATATAGGTGACACTGTAATTTTCACTGGCTTTATATGACACCAGGACGGTGTCCCCATGACGGATTTTACCATGCTGGAGTAAATTGAGATACGTATAGGCAGACTCACTGCCCACTGTCACAGAGTAATCGACGTCCAGCAAATAGGCGGGACCCGTACCACTCCCAGGCCCGACCACTATAGTGGAAATATCTACACCTTTTAGAGACAGCCTGGTGGGCGTATCCAAAAGCATAGTATGGGATTCATTAGTGATCTGGATAAACTCCGGTATGTCATCATTTTCATTAAAGAAAAATTTAATAGAGTCACTGGCTATACTCGATCTACCGTTCTGCAGGGGGTCCTCAATCTTTACCAGAGTATATTTAGATGTATCTATCACGACTCCAGTAGAGGACACCACAGACACTATCTCTTCTACAGGCTGACTGGTCAGGACGATGCTATTCGAGCTCCTATACAGATAATTTATTTCTATCACGTCCAGAGTAGCCATACCTATGGACAGGTTCTGGTAGTTCTTTTCGAGTACTATCGTATCTCCATCTCCTATGATCTGTAGTCCTACCAGACTGTAGTCTTTAGCTTTTGTGAGGTTTCGGACTTTACTCACAGAGACTATAGGGCTGAGGTCGGTCACTTTTGAGTTCGTGGTCCTCACTGTATATTCATTGGCATTTATTATAGATGCCTGCTCCCCCACTTTATTCCCGAAGGTATCCGTAGGATAATCATATTTGAAAGCTACCTGGTCCATCAGCTGGACATTGTTTATACCCTTTACATAAACGTCTACTTTACCGCCTATATGCTTTTTTGTCTCAGGATCGTAGTCCCTCATCATCAGAGGGTCTCCAGCTTTCTGGATACGGGCTTGTAGGACCCCCGGCACATTGTAGGCGGTATCACTATATCCACCCTCTGTGCCAGAGTCGAAAGATATTTTGGCTAATTTTATTCTATTCGCCAGGTCCTGGTTCGTCTCCCTGTCCGTACCAAAACGCGTAGGAGCGCTATTTGTCACCGCTATAGTAGGCGGGAGACTATTCGATACTATGATTGATCCTGCAGGGACATTACCCCTACTCCCCACTAGCTGCGCCTGTATATTGGCTTCTAATTCATATTGCTTCGTAGTGGGGTTATAGTAATGTACCAGATTCGTTATATCGATTATCTGACTACCCTGCACAGAGAAAGAGATAGAGGCTATATTCAGGTCCAGGTTAGCCTGGGAGGATACGATGAGGCCGTCTGAGATCAGGATATTCTGAGTGGGCTGTATGTTCGTATAGAACAATACCGTACCCACGGCTTTCGTAGCGAGTTTCCTTTTGATATTAAAATTAGCCGCCAGTTTATCGAACTGCTCATCTATCAGCAGCTGCAGATTGACCGGGTCTGTGATACCCAGAGCATTCATCAGGGCGCTCTTACGGGGGTTGAGCTCCACAGGATCACTCTCCCCATCTCCATCCTGGTCGTCAAAATTTAACAGAGTATCTATGGATAGGGTGGTAAAAATGAAATCTTCAATCACATAAAATTTCTCAAACTCCAAAGAGACCGGGTCGAGCATATCTCTGATGACAGATCCCGGTATGACACTGATCAGCTCATTGTTAGTCATCATGTCCTGAGATATGGAAAACAGTATATCACTGCGTGATCTTTTAGGCAGAGTCTGATAGGTCGTGGTGTATCTTAAAAACGTGCCCTCGAGCTCTATAGAATAAGGACTCTCTACCGTCTCATTCAGAGTTTTATCAAATATCATAGCTGTCACTATGAAATAGTAGACGACATCCTCGCTCAGGGTCTGACCGTCTGATAGAAAAATATTCGGTATTTTTCCATCGACGACCAGATGGGCTATGACCGCCTTATCGAGAGTATACGTATAGTACAGGTTTGTCACCTGACGAGTCTTCAGAGTCTGTACCGTCAAATTATTTACAGTGTCCGTAGTCGATGTATCCTGTATGACTACGTCTTCTGTTTCCGAGTCGTCCACACTAGTGACCAGCACGTTATTCATCAGGACGTAGCCAGTAGTCCCGCCGCCCGCGGTGAGGCTCAGGTAAAAATTGCATCCCGCGAAATCGCAGTCCGGATTCAGGAATATCCCTGATTGAGGGGCGATCACTTTGATATGGTCCGTATATCGTTTTATTTTTACTCCAGTGACGGGGTCCGCGGAGGCTGTAATCTCCGAGGGTGTCACGATATTCACGATGAGATTAGATACTGAGCTCTCATCCAGGATAGGGCCTACTTCTCCGTAGTAGCTGCTCAATTTCACTGTCTTGTACTCGAAATGCAGGGTGTCCCCCGCCACATACTGAAAGACTCCATCACTATTGAATGACCAGGGGATGGCAGTCATATTAGCGTTTGTACTACCGACAGTGATACCCACATACGAGAAAGCCGTCCAGGTGCCTGGGCCCGAGGTATTCTCGATCCTATAGCGATATCGTATACTGAAAAAAGTATTGATTACTATGTCTGCCGGTACTACAGGGATATCTCCTGATATCATCTGGATCAGGTTATCCGATGAGTAGGTATCTGCTGTAGTGGTCCAGTCAGTTTTAGGATATAGGATTACTGGTGCTGGTATCATGCGAATGCGACCCTTTCTCTCACAGAGGATAGGTCTATCAGTTGAGAGAATTCCATCTGTTTATTGCTTTGTGACGTAAACACCACGGTCACCATTATGATAGTCGGATCATCCATCTGCTGTACATCGACATTCAAAAGCTGCCCGAAAAGCTCCCCTGGATCCACTTTCCTATTCGAGGCCACGAGTTGTTTCTGTACATTTTTAATTTTTTCTATCGAGGCGGACACCTGCTCTATGATTTTATTTTTCATAAAACTCAGGTCTGTTATCTTCGTACCTATCAGCGACTGCAGCCCAGTCCCATACCAGTCGTGGAAAGGATTAGAGGCTATTTTAGTGATGATAGCTTTCTCGACCGTCTGCATTAAAAGATATTCTTTCTGGGCCATTTGAAAATCCCCGGAGGGAGTATAGATGACGTCATCGACATATTTGACTGCGAGACACTTAGGGCAGTTGTTCGCGTAGGTAGTATAGTTTACTTCTATCAGAGGTTCCCAATCCGGTACTTTATAGCTCATTCTGACACTAGACGCTGGATTTAGAGACTGTGCCTGTTTATATGATATTACTGTATATCTGTTTGGCGCTATGACAGCATTATTTATCCTCAGAGACAGGCCATAGACTGAGGACACCGGATACTTTAAATTGACTGTGATCCGATCAGACTCGAGCGGATAGCTCTCCCAGTTTATTTTATGATCACATTTATTCTGTAATTTAGGATCGTATGACATATAAAGCCATCTATATTAAGAGAGTATTGAATTTTATTTAGGCGGCTCTTGTAACAGCGCCTTTTCCAATAAACTTTTGGCATCAGCATCAGTTTTCTTCTTGCCGGTTTTTGGATCTATCTCCGACTTTTTAACAAACGTACCATCACTATATAGCACTTCGTCGCAGAAAGGTATCTTTCCATACTGACTCCTCACCTTCTCCCGTACGGTATCCTCCAGAGATTGACCCCTATCTTTTATATAGGTGACTGGAAAACCTATCATACTAGCCATCGTGATCAGGGCATTTTTTTGAAATTTGAGGAAATTAGCGTCCAGTTTTTCTATACCTCGCTGCAGATTAAACTGAAAATTATTTACTTCCTGCTCCAATTTATCCAGTCCCGTCTTATTTTTAGCAGCCAGCTCATTCGTAGTAGAGGGATCCAATATACGGGCATTCACGGGCGACCTGGCCATCTCAATGACATTAGAATAAATACTCTCCAACTCTTTATTACCCAGCCCCGTCGTGCTGCATAACGCATCCAGAGCCTTCTTGATTCCTGTCGTATAGGTAGTTATAGTTTTCAAAAAAATATCCACTTTAGCGACTACAGCGCTTTTTACCTGCAGAGCATCCACGTAGTGCTGCGGCACACTATCAGAGGACACGGCATCCCCCTGGTCGCTGAAATATTTCGATATAGCCAATAAATCGGGCACTATGTTCTCGGGATGTACCGTGCTACCGACTCCATCATATCTAGAGACATCATCAAAATTTTCCTGTAGTTTATCTGACTGAGTTTTTATGGTTTTCTTTTGCCCTATATAATAGGTGCTGTAGTATGCCACAGCACTATCGTGGCTTTTTGCTCTATCATTAGACGTGAATGATCCGGGCGCGATAGTGAGTATATATTTAAAATGTCCCAGGTTATCCCACAGAGAATAAAAATCCTCCAGATCTTTTCGTACTGCCCTATAGGCATCCCCATGAGCCTCCTGGATATCCGCATAGTCCTTTTTCAGATTAGTGATTTTAGCATACTGATATTCCAGCTGTGATGCATAGAGTTTCATCTTTCTCAATTCATCTATACGATTATTGATCCCGTTCTGTATTGTGACTGCCAATTTTTGATACAGGATATCAAAAAATTTATTAGGAAATTTTTTAGCCCCCATGGCTTGTTCTACTTCTACGGTACCTATATTCTGCTCAGCCGTGGTATCCGGATAGATATCATCGCTATATACGTCAGCTATTATCGGGAACATACCTGGATCCAGATCGTATTGCTTCAGAAAAGTGATCAGACTTTCTCTTTTTGATTTTATCGCAGCAGCCTGATTCGCCATTTTAGCTTTTAAATAATCGAGAGTATAGTCAAATTCCTCTTTATTATTAGAGGCCAGATCCACCAGGTGCTGCAGTTCACCTATGGATTGAAAACCATGTACCGAATCTTTCTTTATATTTGCAATCATAAAATTTTACCCCAGTCCCAGCATCTTCATGAGTGTAGTGATCGCTTTCTCAGTATTCTCAATATTTTTCTTCAGAGAATCTACCTCACTGGGGGATACCTCCTCCAGGAGTCTCGCTGTAGTGACTACGGGGATCCCTGTTAAAAGGACCACGCCGAGCATTATCCCTCTCTCAGTATATTTGGCTATCCCTGAATTATTAGAAATCACTGCGGGACCTTTTTTATCATCCACTTTAGTATTATCTATCTGGCAGGCCTGATTGAATCTATCTACGAAATGTCTCATGCCTCCCTCTTCTATATTCAATCTGAGGAGCATGAACGTCCCACGCAGACTATATGCGGAGAGCCTCTCCACGATAGTCCTAAACTCCGATATTAAATCCAGTAGAGATGCCACTCTATCGCTATAATATTTGAGATAGTCAGTCATGGCCTTACTGCCCGTATTTACCAGTCCCGTCAGTTTGTCCGCCAGAGCGTCTATCTGCGTGAACATACTATCCAGAGATTTACCGAGCAGCCTACGCACAGTGACAGACTGCCAGTCTCCCTCCATATCGAATGGTGTCAGCAATTCCCCGTTGATACCCAGAGTCGTATAATTTTTCAACTCATCCGTAGATATACAGTTACGGGGCTGGGATGATACTATAGGGCTGGCTACAGGACTGTTTATATCCTCTTTAGAGGGATTGGTCTCAAAATATTTATCCCCCATCATACTATACACTTTGTAATAATATTTCTTACCACTCTCTACTTTGAAATCAGTATATCTGAAATAAAATTTACCGAAGATGTGAGGTATCTCCACATACTCCGCGGCGGGATCATCCCATAATTTTTCCCCAAAAACTCTCACTACTATGTCCTCACCATCCTCTTTTGCATTTTTAGCTCTGGACCTGGTAGTAGTAGATTTATATATCCTGAATTTAGTCACAGGGGTATCCGGCGCACTCCAGGTCAGCTGTACTCCCATGACCTTTTCAGATACTGTAGGCTTCTTGTAAAATCCTGATACAGCTTTTAAATTTTTTGGTGGGGAGGGCTGCGGAGACGCAAATCCAAAAAATTGGCTCAATTTCCTGAAATTATCTAGTGCGTCCGTAAGAAATTCGGGATCACTGACACCACCTATCATGGCTAGGATCACACCGCCCACTTTATCTTTCGGATCATCAAATTTAGGGGCGTCTGGATCCTTACTGCTCGTCAGAACAAAATTCACACGGCTGATGAATTCTCGATATCCCCCATATACCGGGATAGTGTATTTGGGAGTGGCTTTAGGATCGATACTCGGCCACACCACACTCATGTAGACGCCAGTAGATGAAAAAGAATTCAGAAAAGTTTTCAGCGCCTCTGCTACCTTTTTAATGAGGAAATTCAAAAACATCGCTATGGATTTCACATTACCACTGAGCAGCCGCATTACTTTGAGAGTCTGAGTGATTACTTTAGACAGCTGATCTACTTTCTGCAGGAAAATCTCTATAGCTTCTGCAGCAGCCGCCATATTAGACAGGCTCAGGTCCATGGACCAGCTGTCCCATTTATATCCTTTTTGTTTTTGCTGCTGACCGCTGGGCTGAGACGTTTTGTTAGTAGCCAGGACCCCGGATTTTTTAGCCAGAGTAGAGTTGGGGAGCATATCAGAAAAAGTGATAGTAGTGATATCTAAACCATCCAGTTTAGGCTTTACTATCTCTGGTATCAGATCAAACTTAACGCGCACGGACATGTTTTTCCCTTTTTATTTGCTGCTCCATCGCCTCTACTTCTTTTTTCAACAGACTGGCCATCAATATGAGTATAGGCTCTGCAAACTCTTTTGCAAAACCATTACTCTCTCCAGCCTCCACTATCTGCCAGGCAGGGGCTCTTTTCAGCCCAGATCCCCGATCGTCTCCTGGTCCTGGCTCTTTGAGGCTATCTGTTTTTGCAGAGCTATCACTCTCTGATCGCATCCGAACTCCTTATGAAATTTCATGTACAGCCAGAAATAATTATTATTTACTATGGCCTCATTGACGAAACTGTTTTTGATCTGATTATACCGCACTGTCTTCATATACCCCAAAAAATTAGACATATCAATCGCATAAAAATTATTATAGCCGGGGCGCGTATCAAATCTCTCTGGAGTATAGTTATCCAGGAGTACATTACCCTGAGCATCCTTCCAGGGCTGCCCCAGCCTCTCCTTTATATAATTCAGCTGTACATGCAAATTCTGATCGGATATCTGTATCCACTGGATATCCCCCAGTATACCAAAATATCCATGCGCAGGCGTATTACCCGTGACCATCTGAGTCTTAGGAATGATCTCCAGCAGTCCATAGTCCACGGCCTCTACCTTTATAGGCAGTATGTCTATCTGGACCATCCCTGTCGTATAGTCCCCCATGATTACGCTATCGATCCAGCTATGGAGATCTTTATCCGCGGGTAGCGTTTCGTGAAATCTTTTATAGGATGCTGCTGTAAAAACAGTATTCGTCACAGTGTAGTTAGCCTGAGCATTCATATTCAGCATATACATAGCGACGAGATCATTCAGGTGGGCGTAGAGCACAGTCCCCGGAGATATAGTCCCAGTAACAACATCCAACAATCGATCAGCTCCCATATAGAGATACATATCATTTATCACGGTGGAGCTGAATAAAGGAGGAAAGATCGAATCCGTATAGCCCCTCAAATCAGATATGGTCTGAGCCAGATCTTTCATAGTCATATTAATATTCTGACCTAGAAAAGAAGAAGTATCATTATATGATATTCTGCAGCGTAAAATGAGACTATTCCTAGCTGGAGACCTATTAAAACTGGCGCTAGATATACTGAAATTTACTCCAGTGAGATTCCTCACTTTTATCTGTATGGCACTCACTGCTGTCGCTATGTAGATATTGGTGTATCTCCTATGGATAGTATGGATACCAGCTCCAGGAGTGAGAATATCTACAGGACTCCCTCCAAATGTAGTAGAGACTCTCAACTTTATACTCGTACCTGTACCTGTTTTACTCACTACATAATAATCAGTGCCTGCTACCAATGGTGTCGGCAGCAGAAATGTAGAGCTGAATCTCACGACATCATTTACAGCCCAGTCCGTTCTAGATACTGATAATTGATTTGTAAATACATTGGCTGTGAAGTGTTCATCTTTTTCCTCTATGACACCAGTACCAGTCATCAAAGTATTACTCGCATCAGACCCGTGAGTACCCACTACATATGCCTCAAAAATAGAAGTCGATACATACGGCGCTGTCTCCGTATTTATCACTCCTACCAGCTCAGATATAGTATCCAGTAATGCTGATGTCAAAACATATTCTTTAGAATATTCATAGCTATATTGCCAGCTACACGACAAATCCATCGTGTCCGCTGCGTCATTTATAGCATAGGACGACGCAGTAAACTGATATCCTACTCCCGGCCCCAGCGTCATCACGGAGTCGTTCCTGAGCATGACCTTATCCAGCTGAGACTGGGGCACTGTAACATGATAATTAGGCAGATAGCCATACTCAAAAAATCCAGGATTTTCCGGCAGCGTTTTCTGTGTAGCATCCTGATATCTGGAAAAATTGAGTTTCACATAGAAATACTTTTTCACTACACTATCAGCATTCATCCTGGCGACCAGAGCCCCTATACTTTCATTCGCAGGGGCTAGCGCGTGTCCGGACCCTGCCAGGGGTATACCATGCCCTATCGTTTTATCAGGCTGTCCCATGTCGGATTCCGCGGTATATCCTACCAGGGCGCTCCTGAAATAAATCCAGTTGTCCTTTATCTCAAAATAGCCACTGATGTCCCAGCAGTACACGTCAAAAGCCAGGATGTCCCTCCTGAATCCCTGAGGATTATTTAACAGAGTATCAGTATATGCCACATCAGGAGGGCTCACCGTGAATTTATATGTGTCTCCTGGACTGTATCTTTTAGCGGACATGGTCAGAGCATCCGTCTGATCTACCGTGAGATTGGTAGTAGCAATCTCCCATCCTATGAGATAATTCTGTTTAAAAGTACTCCCTGTAGCGCTCACCACAGAGAAACTCCTGATTATGGGCAAATACTCAGCCGCGAGCTCATAGCTTTTATATTCTCCCTGGATGGCAGTATCTCCCAAAACGGTCGCAGTAAAATATTGGATGATGCCTTTATCAGGATCAGAATCTACCTGTCCATCAGTATTAAATCTGGCGTTATTTATAGCCGCCGCCAGTTTATTGATCGTGTCATTTTCCCTCAGACTGATCTTCAGTACATTTACAGACTGTCTCGTAACAGTATGGATACCTGTCCCTACAGTCGTTATGTCTATTACTGGCCCTCCAGATGTAGATGACACTTTTAATTTGATACTATTACCAGTACCGGTTTTGCTGATCACATAATAAATATTATTCACGACAAATGGATCAGGTAACGTACCCGTCGTAATAAATTTTACCACATCTCCTACAGACCAATCAGGCAATGCCACCGACAACTCATCAGTAGATATATCAACGGTAAAAATTTCTGATATTATAGTAACATCTGCGTAGGGGATCCTCCTCAGTACGAGCTCTTTAATCATCGCTACTACAGGGCGGTCCTCGACATTACCTATACTCTGGAACTGCCCCTCAGTCAAACTATGCGCAGTATCTATCAGATTGATTATCTCCTGGGTAGGTTTGAAACTTTTATTCGAGCCACTCTCATAATCATTGAAAGTCACCTCCCAGGTAGTACCGTTTTTACAGCTCAATGAGAGCACCTGCTCACTCACAGTAGTGTCCCACTCACCTGACACCGGTATACCGTCTATGGGTAATTTATTAGGATTACCGTTGGAGGTATATATCGGATGAGAAAAATATGCATTTTGAGTGTTGAGCACACTCCGAGCTGTCGCGGGGTCATTGATATCCACTGTATACGTATCCATATACACAGTATCAGATTTATCAAACCCCAGGAATCGATCGGTATTATCCACGATTATATACTGAGTGGCCTCAGGACTGTCTGTATGGGCAGGCGTAGCCGTAAATAATTTTGTATGTTTATATTCAGTGACTGACACATCAGTACAGAACTTCGTAAGAGTTTTGAAAGTCCCATCGGGATTTTGAAAATCAATCACGAAACGAGCACCGGTATTACGGGTTTCCTCAATGCGAGACCCATTTACTATTATCTCATTGAATCGTATCTCTAATTTTTTCCTGGCATCTGTATCATAAAACACCCGGTAAATACCCTGATTGATCTCCGGGTCGATATCATCCAGACCGGTCTGTACATGCACATACACAATGTTTGTCAGATGCCCCGCTGACAGTGTAGCCGGGATAAAATCATTACACAGAGACAAACAATCAGCGGATAGATTGGCCGCGGGATAAGTAGTATACAAAACAGTGGCACGAAAAATATTATACGTACGATAAAGATATCCATTGATACTCTGGGCCAGCTCACTCAGTGTCTTGTAGGTGTCAGTCGATGCATTATAAATAGGAAACACCGCCGACAAATTCAGTGACGGAGCCCCATACTTTATTACCAACTGCTTTTTACCTGCTCCATCTAAATTTACGCTATAGGACATATTTGGCATAGGCGCTATATTGATGATCTGTATAGCAGGACCATCCAGACTCTGTCTATAGTAATCCCCCGTATATCCGAGATTAAACGCCGGTATGTTACGAATCACATGGGTATAGAGCCTATCCTCTATACCTTTATTGAGAAACAACACTCTCGGGTCTGAGCTACGATGGTCCTCCACCGTAGTCACACTCAAAACGGCCCCTGTCGCGACATCTACCGGGATGCCGTATACAGCGAGCATTTTCGAAGTGATATTGTATTCGTAATATGCAAAAATGTCCTCACAGGAAAATAAAGGCACCCCACTATACTTATAAAATCTATAGGCATTAATATCAGCGCAGACCTCTCCCAACATTTTATATATGAGAGTATCGATACCTTTTACTGAGACTATGTCATAGAGCTTGAACACGACAGAGACACCGATATCTACATCAGATGGATCAGCTATATTGACCACATCAAAAATGACTCGTATATATTTGCCGCTATTGTCCCAGGACACCGTCAGCGTGGCGTTCTCTACCGAGAAAACAGTGCTAGGGACCAGTCTGAATCTCAAAGCGGGCAGCTCTTTTAAACCTACCGTAATCACTCCGAGATTCTGCTCATACATCTGCTTGGCATCTTTTTGATAAATCAAACCAGGAGAAAAACCGAGCACCCACCGGATATAATCATTTTTCCATGTACTATTATTCGTATAATTGAGATTCTTGAAAAACTGCTCTTTCTGCCACGCACCACTATATATACCGAGAGCCATACTCGTCTGCTGGTAGGTGGCAGCAATAGACCGAGAGGCACTATCCTCTGGGTGGACCAGATCAGGATAGAGAGTCCTATACACGGGGCCCTGACCATCTATCAAAAATCCCAGCTGCGGCTCATAGGCGGGTATACTGGCGGTGAGTACATCAGAGATACCCTCAGGATTAGCTTGGTCCATTTTCAGCGAATATGGTACAGTATCCGTTTTTTTACTGCTATCTTTAGTCCCCCCAGCAGTGATATTGACATCCGACCCCTGCTGATTATTACTCGTCACGGTAGCCAGTCTACATTTTTTATCACCCGTATTTATCACATAGTAGACGGTGCCTTCTTTCAAAGGGACTGGTAGAGTGCCACCGGTGCTGCTCACAGTGACAAACGTGCCTGATGGAATATTTATACCGGTAGTGAGAATATCGGAGATTATACCTGATATCTCTTTGGTGACCGAGAAAGTAGTAGTAAAAAGAGTGGAAATGTCCTGTTTAGCGAGATATCCCTGATATCTACTATTAGCCCGATTCATGTCTCCCTGATCAAAAGCACGCGCTAATTTATCACTATGGTCATAGAGATCTTTTATTATGAGACTCTCTGTCTCCCAGGCCTGTTTTTCCTTCAACATTTTTTTGAAAATGTTATCGGGATCATAAAAATTTCTGTACTCATTAGAGGAGTCAAACCCATAATTGTCTATGATATCCTCAGTACCACCATCCACTATCCTAAACCACCATGCCCTGTCTTTCGCCCGCAGCACGATGCCCTCGAAATATCCACCAGGGGTATCCGCATCATAAATCTTCTCAAAACTCAAATAAAACTGCTGGTGAAATCCTTTAGTTTCATCTTCTTTGATATCATAGAACTTTTTTCCAGGCAGGGATGCTATCTCTGTAAAATCATATCGCAGACTATCCAAAACATCATCTACATTGCGTTCCTCTTTGAAACTGAGTTTACTCAAATCGATAGGATCAAGATCCTCCCAGGGACCCTCGGAGTCTTTCTTCACTTGAATTTTAAAATTCTTGGTCTCCTCCGCTATCGAATCTGATAGAGGGAACAACAACGCGAGTAGCAATTTCAAAAAAGGCTTTTTGATACGGCGCGTATTGGTGACCTGACCCTCGATCTGCTCACCATACGCGGAGGCCCCCAGACTGCCGTAATCATCCGCCATAGGGAATGGCTCTTTTTCCTGCCGCTGCACATAAATACTGAATCCATCAGGCGGGAGCGCATCCATCAGCTGATCAAAATAAATATGAGTACCCGCTCTGTTTTTCATAACCGACTGACCGTCACTCCCCAAATGCACATCAAAAGTCTTTATACCCCTTTTCTTTTTTTTCTTCTTCAACCCAGACGTGAACGCTGTCTTGAGGATCAGATATTCATAATTTTTTCCCGGAGGAGACACTATCTGATCTATCTCATAATAATCCTTATATTTTGATACGCGTACTTTATCCCCTACAGATACCCTCTTCAGGAAAGTATACGTCCCACTACTAAAAGTCCTGTCCGCAGCGGGCACATCTACACTATAATTAGCTACCAGATTTTTAGTGACATACGCATCATCCCATACCACGAAATCGAGACCTCTATTCCAATAAGGATTTTCAGACTTTATCATACCCACAGTAGACACAGATCGATCCGCATTAGTACGTTTGATATTGCAGCAATAGACAGAGTTGTAGGAGAGATACTCCCTCCCAAACCTGTCATAATATTTAGGGGCCGTCCCATCATACCCTACCGGGAAAAAATCCGAGAAACCATTACTGATCTGATCAATATCCTCATCTTTAGTGAGAGTATAATCCTCATCCTCTACATATTCATCGTCCAAAGTATACTGACCATTATTCAAACCCAGAGAGTTACTATGAGCGAATTTGAATCCCAGAGTGAGCTGGAGCTCCGCGGATAGATTCCGTAATCGATCTTTATACCACTGATAAAATCTGAGATAGAGCTGCTTTTTTATCTGCTCATCACGTAGAGCATAATTCAGGTCCGCCAGTCCACCCACATAGTTCTGCACAGCATTATTATTGGCCCCGCTGTCATTACTCTGTCCTCCACTACCCATCTGAGACAGGATCTCCGTTATCTGAGGCGCTACTACTATCTGGGAAAACAACCTCTCAGTGAGCTTCTGCAAATAAAATTGATCTATGTTCAGGTAGTCCATGTAAACATCTACACGAGACCCCGTGGACAGCGTCGTAAAATATCGACACGAGCACGTGACAGCCGACCCCTCATCCTCCGCCAGATTCCACAGACCCATATAGCTGTATCTAAAACGATCGAGCGCGATAATAGGACTCGTGAGTGTGACAGTACCCGTCTCTATCGTGTAATCAGTACCCTGTACCAGCCTGCGCTCATTCAGAGGCCCCAGCACATACCAGTAGGCCCCGTCTATAGCCCCTGAAACCTTCACAGGAGCCGCCAGATAGTCCTCTGAGTACGGGACCACATGAGTACTCCCCCACGGACCCCTATCGAATAGAGCCCCGTTTAGAAGCGTACAGGAGTAGGGTTTGACGTCTCCGGGTACCAGAGATGTAATCGCTGGGATCAAATTGAGCGCGATGTCCTGCAGATCTTTAGTGCCAGCGTAATCTATCCTGATCTCTTTAGAGACATCCTGCCCGGCATGATAATTTACGATAGTCTCTTTCAGGAGGATCCGAGTATCAGATATTTTGACCTCTGCATCACCTACATAGCCCGCAGGAGCAGTGTAATTTATTTCAAAAGCAGACACCGCTATGAGTATATTACTCGGGAGCGCTACAAAACTACCGTATGTAGGCCTCAGTTTGAAATTGCTGAAACCATCCCCTTTGAGAGATGCTACATAGGTCTCCGGTATCACGACCGTATACGGTTTATCCGGAGTGACATATGAAGGCACATCCTTTAAAGCACTCGAGAGCTCGATGATATCAGCATAGTCCTCAAAAAAGAGGGTCGTACTCTTGGTACTGAAATTATCTACAGTCTCTACCAGAGTGACACTATCTACGTCTACTTTTATTTTTGCACTACCAGTATGCCCTTTAGGGACAGTATACTGTAGCGCCATGAAAGGCTGAGGACCTATGTCATCCAGATAGACAGGGACTGTACTCTGTTTTATAAAACCAGGATAGCTCTCTAAAGACATCCCGGTAGAAAGATCGGGGGACATTTTTATAGTGTAGGAGTCAGTATCGACGGTCACTCCAGTGACCTGATAGATATATCTCCCGCCTATCTGCAGCAGAGTGCCCTTTCTCAAATTACCCTGTGGAGCCCCTGCAAAAGTCAGTGTAGATTGATCATAATCAAAATCTGAAATCCTATTGTCTGTATCGACCCAGGATACCGAGTCGTACTTATAGACTGTAGGATTCAGCAAATTCACCCTGAAAGAATCTTTTAGATCGACCTCTGTATTTTTTTTAGTGCTGTCATCAGGATCATCTACGAGTTTTGATTTATCTACCTCGAAGAAATAAATTTTTCCATCTATCCTGCTCCTAAACGCCAGCAGGTTACCCGAGAGAAACATACCAGTCCTGTCAGCATTTTTTATCAGGAATGAGGACTCAGATACAAAAGCCTGGAGGAGAGTCCATTTGAATAGCTCGGGCACTATCTGGATCGTATAGGGGAGATCTATAGGCGTACTGTCCTCAAACGGTATGATCAAATCAGCACTCCAGGCCCCTGCCGAGAGATAATAATCCTCCTGAGCGCCGCCTGCGGGAGAGATCGTAAACGGATTATAGTCAGGCACTCCCGCCCACGGGACATTGGTCCGATAGGTAGAGGGAGTCGCCTGGATGGCTTTTGCCAGGGAGTATAGGTCAGTGTAGTCCGCTATCGTGTAGGTATATGCCACGGGATTCACGATACCGCGGATGGCCTCTGTAATCACAATTTTTTTATTATCTATCAGGATTTTGGCGCTACCCTCGAACCCCGTAGGAGCCTGATAGCTCAGAGTAAACGCTGGCTGCGTAGGACTCAGGAGGGTGAGGTATTGAGAGGGGAGCCTGGTGTCTCCCTCAGTGTGTACCGGCAGACTCGAGTACCGTATAGTGCCTGTGACGGGCTGTTCTAAAAACGGGAATATCCCTATGGTAGTTTTATTCGCGTCAGTAGTCACGGAGGACACCGAATAAATCTGCTGATCGTTTATCATCAGCATGGTATCTTTTTTTATACTCTGACTGATCTGTAGAGGATTCCCGTGGAGGATGATAGACTCAGCCTGTATAGGGGCTGTAGTGTCTATCGTAGTCCCGCTCGGTAGATCCACCCAGGTCACGGTATCATCAAACAAATAAAATGTAGGGTTGATTATGGTTTCAGAGAAAGAGCCATATAGCTTCACCAGAGTATTGCCGTATTTATACGAGACTTCTTTGATTTTAAAATAGAACGTATGCTCGGGATCAAAATTATCCACACGGAGGATCATACCCTCTTTGAGTGTATCGGTCCTATTGAAACCCTCGATTATAAAACCGTCGTCCCCACTATTGAATATCACATTGAGGATTATAGCAGGAGCGTAGGGGAGCACCTCAGACTCAAAACTATAGGTAGCTACTATGAGTTCTTCTGTCTCAGGACGTTGAGCGCTCAGCGTCTCATCCAGGTCTATCTGCCTGGATAGATCTTCATAGCCATATCCCGTCACATCAAAATTTTTAGTACCAGATTCATTTTTCACCCATAGGAGACTGCCAGGGAGTACCGTACCTGAGAACGTATAGTTTTTGTTGTTAGACTGATCAGGAAAAAGATTTTTTACCGGCGCGGACACCACAGGATTATTTATTTTGAAAATCAATTTTTCTACATCCACCACTTTGACTATATCATCGACGATGGTCATTCTGTATTTGAGGTTGTCTCCAGGGACGGACTGCAGGATGCAGTTTATCTGGGCCATGGGAGTATAGTTTGCCTGGAGTGATAGCAGTTCCTCCTCCGCGGAGACATTCAGCAAAGATATCCTGCCGGTAGTATAATAAAAAGTATAGTCCTGTCCCTCTATCAGGATTTTTGTACTTGTAGTCTCCTGATTATCCTGAGTCGCTCTAAATTTTTTAGTGATAGTCACAGATCCGGATATGACCGGGTATTTATTCACCCGCATATCATTCAGGGCCACGGCTTCTTCTGTGACATCCTCTCCCTCTACATAATACGATACCAGGACGGATTCAGTACTTTTTAAAGGCGTCGTGAGACCGATAGCCCCCGACTCAGGATCTATCGTATAATCGGTGTCTCTGATCAGATTATTCTGGTCTGTGTCCTCATAGCAGACCATTCCGCTCACTCCAGCCAGCCCCGATATAGGCGGTATCACCAGGCTAGAGACGTTCTGTACCTGTCCCTCGGGTACGCCTTTGATGACACTGATGCCGTCCCATATTATTTTTTTGATATAGGATATGTTGTCGATGAGATATTCAGAGTTGCGATGTTTCACGAATGTCACTATACCGGCAGCATAGTTGGCGATATACTCCGCATTGGTTCTTTTTTCAGCATCTCCCACTTTTATAGAAAACTTATCTCCGGGGATGATATCGCTCACGGGAGTGACGAGATTAGTCCCTCCTGTTTGTTTGGTTATAGCTATATTGCCCTCAAACGTAGCATTGATCGAGGGCACCTGGACTTCATTAGTCAGCTTATCCAGGAATTTTAAATAGGCCCCCTGTCTTTCTTCGTAGGGTGGCATAGGAGTTTTATATTCAGGACTCTGGCTATAGTTTACGACGTAGTCTTCACCCTCGATTTTTTTATCCAGTTTGCCTTTAGCTGGTCCCTCATAGACCTGCAGGCTCTCGTGAGGATATGGTAGAGGACTGAGGCTGATATCGGCTATAGGGCTGGAGTTATTATCTACGAGTGTTTTATAGACGCTGCCTATAGTGAGGAGATCGGGTTTACTGCTGCTCGTACCCGGCAAAAACTGTATATTCATGCCGGTTTCAAAAGACATTGCCGCTGTAGGAGCCGTAAAAGGTCCGGTGGGTTGTATACCTTTTATACCCCAGGCGATATTATCTTTGTCGTAATAGATATAGGTAGAGGGTTCTGGGTTTCTGACTTTTTCATACTGGACGCTATCCAGTTTTACTTTTCTTACTGTAGCGGGTCCTGTCTGCACATCAGGAGTGCTCGTATCTTTTTTGACGTATTTTTCCTGCAGATATATGTCGGTGCCCTGTATCCCGGTGACATTATAGAAAGTGATATCTGAGTCGAGGCGTATGATATCGTTGTGTTTTATATTCTGGGGGCCGCTGTAGTCCCGGACCACGTCGCTGTTATTCGTGAACGTGCCCTGACCTTTGAGATCGTTTCCTATCAGAGAGGATTGTATGATATATTCGACATTGACGCCTGTCTCCCCTGTTTTTACCTGGGGGTCGTTTCCGGGATTAGTCAGTATAGTCTTAGTCTCTTTAGCATTTTTTATGCTGAGGCGAGAGCCGCGGACTACCGTATCATCCATGTAGAGAGATTTTAATTTAAATATTTCCGATCCCATGACTTTTTTCCTTTATCAGATCAGCTGATTTTTGTAAAAACCGAGGGCACTCCGAGTATAGCTACCGGACCTGTGGGGGGCACTGGTGCTATCACTCCGGTCGCTACGACAGAAAATGTAGTCGCAGTCTGCAACTGTTTCACCAGACCAAACGCTATGCTATCGGCTAAATCGATAGCATTTCTACCTTTGATATTATATCTGAGCATTTGAGCCACTAGTAATTTAGATAGAGCCTGATCGGACACTGCCGTGAATTTTCCTGTGCCAGCACCTATAGCTATACCTATTGCTGTGCCGGACAAAATCATTGCAGAGAGTATTTGTACTAGTCCTAGTGATATAGCACTGAGTATCCCATTCAGGTCCCTGCCTTTCAGTTTTTTACTGAGAGCTTTCGTATACATGAAATTACTCATAGACGTAGGGATGAGTCCCGCCACAGCCAGACTATTTATATTTCCCAAAGGTCCTACAGTCCCTGACAGCGTACAGGTGACCAGATTAGGGATCATGAGATAGCTGGCTACCGCTGCTCCCACAGCATTCGATAAATCCATTGCATTTCTACCAGTATATTTCCTGGCGGTGAATTGAGTCAGTATAGCTCCTGATATGAGACTGGCTGATAGTGGCATACTATACCGACGCACTTACTGACAGGGATCCCACTAGTGCTGCTCCAGTTATATAATCCCTATGTGACTTACTTGTGATAACTCCTCCCATCATTCCTGTTTTACCTTTGAGCTTTATAGCCCCTCCCTGTACATTTACATTAGACACTGGATTAGTGCGTATATCAATATCCATGGATGCCTTGATTTCAGCTTTTCCTATCACAGTTTTAAAAGATATCTGACCGGTTTTAGTACTTAGCAGCATATCACCTTTTATACTCTGTACCGTGAAATTACCGCTTTTTATATTGAATGCCCGATTACCTATAGCGATGTCATCCTGTATATTACCCAATTTCACATTTACAAATTTACCGCCTTTTACCAGTATGCTCTCTTTGATATCTCCCTGGAGGGACTTTACTTGGAGTTCAGAGCTGCCGCTAGTAATGAGAGTCTTCCTGTTACCAAATACTTCTTGTTTTTCTTTAGACACTTTTTCAGTGGAGGCATCCCCTACGATCACATTCATATTGGAGCCTACACTGGTAGTATTAGCTCCAATGATTTGTTCAGTACGAGCTCCTTCTATGCGTACTTTATCCGAGCCCTTAATGATAGTCTCTCTATTACTGGACGTCTCGTGCCTTTCTTTACCGCCTATCTTTTCCACTTTAAAATAGTTGCGAGGATCATCTACATCCTTTTTAGACTTATCGATATCAAAATTCTTTATAGATGGACTGAGCTGAGACCCATACATATAAAACACGGACCCTTTAGCCCGTACGTCTATGCTGCGATTGCTGAAAGGATTGCCGTTTTTTTCATTATGGACCCCCACATCCCAGACTATGCCCCCAGTAGTTTTCAGGTCCCAGGACGTAGCATAGCGGGTGTCATTACCCCATATCTCTTTTTTGCTGCCTTTAGCCAGTATGGACATGGACCGGCCTTTACCCAGACCTCCCGCGGTAGCTGAGGGGAGATACTGCCATAGATGACCTTCTTTATCGATACCAAAGAAAGCCCCTGTCTCTGGATTAGCACGCTCAGGTTTAAACCAGCACATTGCTATGCTATAGGCGTCTACATCGGCTCCTGCCACGGGTTCCAGTGTAAAATCTCCCACACTATCGTCTATATCATGGAAAAGCACAGGGCGTAAAATTCTTCCATAGGACCCGGGATACTTGGTATTATTTCCCACGAGATTGCCCATCGAGAAAATAGCTATGGGTTTTCTATTGGTTTTATTCGAGTCTCCGTTTATGTCATTTTCTGGTTGTAGGGCGTATCCTTTATCATCTACTTCCAGGAGATACTCTGTATAGTAGGGGTCGGTGGCGAGGTTAGGGCCTGTAGGTCTCAGCACATAGTTATATCTGCCTTCAGGGAGTGGTTGTCTGATTATATTCGGGATATCATTGAGGTTAGAGGGATCGACAGAGTTCCTTTTGATTATACCTGTATTCAGCCATACGCCGCTGCTGAATATGCTATTGTTGCAGGCGGTATTTATTATTGAGTTCTCATCAGTTCTGAGCACGAGACTGTTACCGGATCTGTCGTCCAGTTTAAAATGTTCTCCTAGATGGACTTCTACGCCTTTTGATGATCCTAGGGCTATTTCTCCTTTTTGTATTTTTTTTACTCTGAAAAAATGTTCATTCTCTTCCACATTTTTTACCGTATCCGGCCAGCTCTTTACATTTCTATTTTCCAATCCATGAGTATAGTTTGGTAGGTAGGTCAGAGGGAAGTACTGGCCTTCTTGATAGGCCATTACGACCATTGATCCTTCTTCGGGCACAGCGTGAATAAAACTCGAATTTCCAGCGTAAGGCTGTGCTATGGGTACATTTTCCAAAACGCCCAAATTATCTCTCAAAACTACCGTCATGCGCATTTTTTCTTCATCCACGAGGGTCACGTCACCCGGGACACAAATTACTCCTTTGATCTTCCTAGCGCTTATTGTAGGATGTTCATTAGGCGCTATTTGTCGTCCAGGTACTTTAGCGTATGGAAAACTATTCATAAAATCCTCATACAAATATTCTATTTATTAGAAACATCACCTGTTTTAGAAACCGAGAGAGAAAAATAAATCTGCTTTTTTATATCTTCCAAACCTTTCATATTAGGATTACTCATAAAAAACGTGTCTGTTAAATAAGGAAATTTCACTAAACTTTCATCTTTATTTTCTTGAGCTACTTGTAGCCTGTTATTATTCTTATCAGTAATAACTTCTTTACTATCATTTTGAGTATTATTCGTTGTTCCTGTCTCATCTGGTTTATTAGGAATATTCGTACTCACTTTATTACCTTGAATAGTTCCTGTATTTCCAGGATCTTGTAATTGTTTTTCAGCTTCTGCTGCTTTAACTTGAGCATAATTAGTACTGTCTAATATTTTACCGTTTTTCATAAGTACTAAATTTGCTCCAAAAGGAAAAGCTCCTATATGCCTATATCCTTGTATATCTGTATAAGGTACACTAGTATCAGTAATCATTACGAGCTCATTAGATATCACAGCATTAGGAGTATTGGGATTAGCAACATCATCAGATTTTGTTAACATTTTTGCTTTATCAATTTTCCAATATCCCAAAATCCCAGGTCCTGAAAAAAGCCGGGCATTCTTTTTTATTCGTTCTTTTTCAACTTCATTTATTAAATCATTCAGATAAGACAAACTATAGGGGCCTTGTATATTTAAACCGTATTTATTCTGTACAAAGGCGGCAAAATTTTCCGGGGTCATATTATTTTTAGCATCAGCAATACTTTCAGTATCTAAAGTAATGTTTGTCGACCTATCCCTATAGACGCATTTTTTAAGGATATCCCCTTTTATACTGCCCTCCAACCCAGAAGTGCCGTCATCAAATACACGATCTCTTCTAAATTGTAATGATAAATCAGTAGTAGCCGCTGATCCAAAAGTGAATGAATGAGCTATGCCTGTCACATAATAAAAAGAATCTATATGCGATAGATATACTGGATATCCCAATCGCATCTCAGGACGAAGCGGAATACTCACACTACCTGTAAATGCTTGGCCGTTTTTTCTCGTCATTTCAGCCACAGCCACCATTTTTAATTGATTAGCATTCATACCATAGGATACATGAATCTGTTCAGAACGTATGCCGTATTTTTTAATGGATTCAAAATCCGCATGAAGACCTATGGCTTGTAGATCAAGTTGCTGCCATAGAGGACCTGTGGCTACTAAATAATTGACTATATTATTGGAATCAAAACTAGCATTAAAATTTATAATGTCTTCAGGTCCTATTTTATAATAAGGAATATCTCCAGTAGCTACGTCTAAATTATAAAATGGCGGTTTAAAAACAAAATTACCATTGGTATCTACAAAAAATTCCATATTAACTTTTTCACAAACAGCATTAGCTATTTCTAATTTAGATAATATTAACGGCTCAGTTCCATCCCCATATAAATCAAATAGACCATATGCCTGGACTCTAGCCATCATTGAAAAATCTAAATCCAAATCAGCGCTTCTCTCGGATTGACTCTCTGGAAAACTATTATTAGGATCATTAAGATAATTCAACAATCTATTAGCTATACTACTAGTTTTTATAGGCCCTCTTAATCCATACATTTCCAAAGGCACTTTTGATAGACTGGCTGCTATTTGTTCCGGAGTACCAGTAGTTAACGTACCAAATCCAAACCGCTGATTCCAATAATTCACTACATTCTGAGCGAAATAACCCCAGGTTTCTCTCAAATTTTCATATTGAGGTTGTTGAGCTATATTTGAAAGCTGGGGATATAAAAAACTATAAAAAGCAGTCATACCTGTTTCTTTATCTGTTTCCATAAAAAAAGTATCTGTAAAAAGAGCCATCATTGTTTCCCATGGAGACATATTTTTAAAAGTACTAGGAAAACGAGTCATATTGGCTCCACCAAAAAAAGCTGTAATAACAGAGGATTGTACTGTGACCTTTTGATATCTCCACCAGCATAATAAATCTTCGCAGGTAATAGAAAAATTATAAGCTCCTTGAGAATAATTTTCTTGGACATTAGTTATCATACCCCAAAATACTGGGTAATATCGAGGACTCCATGTATATTCTTCTTCCAAGTATCTGCCTTTCATGAAAATTTTAACTTCCATCATGGGAGTAAAAATAGGCATCCTAGTACCATTAGGATACGTTCTATAATAATCTTCATGAAAACCTTTATATTGTGGAGCGGATATTTCAATTGTCGCTCTAGAAGCCCCTGCCGGGGACAACGCAGCGCTCACATTCATTGTAACTATACCACCCTGCATTTTAGTATCTTTTGTACCCAAAGCATCCATAGGAGCTACCACGCGCATTTCAATAGCATCATTTATAGTTATAAAAGCATCAGGAGCCATTTTCAAAACATTACGCCTGTATTTGAATTCACTATAAGTAAAAATTCCAGAAAAATCTTGGGCCATAAATTAACTTCTTTTTGAAGATGATAATAGATAATGATCATGATAATACGTGACTCTATTAACATAATCTATAGTTTCAGCTATTTTTGGAATGCCATGAGCTTTGTCTACTCTGCTAGGACCAGCATTATATGCTGCTAGAGCGAGTTTCTCATTATTATTATATTTTTTAAGTAATTGACTGAGATATCTCGTTCCACCAAATATATTATCGCGTGGATCAAAAGATGATGTCACTCCTAATTGTCTTGCTGTACCATCCATTAATTGCATAAGACCTTTTGCTCCAGAAAAAGATACTGCATATTGATTTCCTGTAGATTCCTGCCTTATGACAGCAGCTACTAAATTAGGATCCACAGCTACCGGATAATCTTTGCTAATAGGTTGTTTAACAGCTTCAGCAATAATAGAACCCCATGCTATAGGAATATTATCAGTTTTAAGATTAAGTCCTGCGCCAGATTTAAAATTTCTGTTAAGTGGATTCAATATATTGAGATAATATTCTTTATTATGTTTATATTCCTGATCTGGAGGAAAAGTTTTATTGAGTTCTTCCAAACTCATTTGTACTGAAGTTAAAAATCTAGTGTTATATCCCTGAATCGCTGTTACAACTGTATTGCTTTGATCGTTTTTATTTTTTTTAACATGTCCTTCGATGCTATTAGTATCAGTACCAAAAGACGACACAGTAAATTCAAAAGAATAATCCAATCTATAAGGATTAGTAGCTACATCGTTTAAAGAAAAAGAGTTGAATGATCCTAAATATTCAGAGCCATCGTATGTTATTTTTATAGTATCCATAACATTAATGGCTCTACTATGATTGTCTTTAAATAAAGAAGGAATTTCTTGCCCATCCATAAAATAGTAAGCATTATTTTTAAAAAAAGATACAATAGAAATCAAATTCAAAAAAGCTATACTATTTTTTCTATTAAAATTAGTTATTCCTCCTTCAAATGTATTAGTTATATAATAAAATCCGGCAGATAAACCACTAGCAGTTATAGTAGCTTGTTGATTACCCCACAATGTATTAATCCACCCTACTCTTGAATACGCCGCATTTACTACTTGAGCTTGACCTATATTTAAATCTCTAGGATTTATCATCATGATAAGAGACAAAACATCTTCGTTTTTATCTGTATCGTATATAGAAATTTCAAACGGTATAAAATCTTTAGGTATAGTACTCGAGCGAATCCAATTAGAATATTGGGATAGATTTATTCCTCCCTCAAAATCTAAAGATCCTCCTACTCTATCTAGGAACTCTTTAATCACTTCTGTGGAATTTGTAGATTCTATATTTTCCATAAAATTATCCTAAAACAAAACTAGTTTTCTCAGCCTTATAGATAATATTATAAGTCATCCTAAAAGGACTAGCCGAATCTTCTATCAAATCGAAAGATTCTAAATATCCTATAAAAGAAACATAATCAAAAGACAGTTTAATATAAAGGCGTTCTTGAATCATTCCTGCTCTAGGATGATTACCTTTAAAAGATGGATTTTCTAATAAAAACTTATCAACCGAATTGCTTTCCGGTGATTTATTTATGGAAATTTCATCATTAGATAAATAAGTGTCTCTGTCCTGATAAATGCATCCATTAGTCCTGTAAAATTTTACTAATTCTTTTATCATTTTATAAGCATTAGTATCTCGTCTACTCACTACCGATAACCCCGGACTAACATCTTCTGGCACAAAAGATAAAAAAGAAAAAGAGCTACCTGATAAATTTACTACATCCATTTCATCGCCCCAGTGTTCCTCTACCCAACGCGTCATAGTGCTATATCTATTCACTATTTTTGCTGAATTTATCGTCATAGTATCCGGATTAGGCGCTAGCCGCAGAGCCTGTATAGTCACTCCATTAGATATCTGTATAGAGCATGGCTGTAGATTTGCATCTATCATTTCCATATATACCGGGATCTCATTAGGGAGCCTGCGTATAGGAGGGCGTATTTCTACAAAACGATTTTTATCTGTACTATTTACAATTATTTTTTTAATATCTGGAGTATATACAATAACAGTACCCTGATCAGGACCTTTTTCAGCAGGACTCTGTTGAATAGCCACCTCATTTACTTTTACTGTAGCTATATCAGCCATTTATAACCTTATGCTCCTCTTTTTTCTTTTTCGAAATACATTCTAGCAAATGTCTGCTCTATAGCAGGAGTGAGTTTATTTACTAGTTCATCTGGATTGCCTATTACATATCCTATCTGTAAATTAATAGGTACACTCACACTGGTTCCGCCTGAAATAGCTCCTTTGTTATAACCCAATAACCTATTCGTGAGTTGTCCGGACCCTGACATTATACCTTTAGCCTGGCTAGTATCTCCTATTACCCAGTCTCCTTTAGTTATTTTAGCAAAACCACTGGTTAGTGCTCTAAAATCTTTAGCCGTTGTTGAAGGAATAGAACCCGCATCTGCTTCTTCTTTTTCTACTTGTGATACATCAATACCAAATTTTTTTCCACCTACGTCGAAACTTGTGCCCTCCATATATGTCGATGCCAATTGCTTTTTTGCATATTCTAAAGAAGCTTTTTCAGTTTCAGTCACTTTAGCCCCAGCATCTTTTACTCTTCCTTCCCAATATGCTAATGTTTTTTTGGATCTCTCCCTTTGATCTAATAAATCTTGAGCTTGTTTAGTACCTTCCATAACAGCGCCAGCCGCTAAATCAGGCCGTACTTCTGATAATGTTCCTTTTAAATCTTCTAATTTAGCTATTTCAGCTTGTATAAGGTCGACCTGCTCTTTATCAGAAGCATTCTGAGTTTTATCGTATTTTTGTTGGGCTTTATATAATAATCTAGTCAATAAAACTTGCCTTTTAGAAGCAGATATTAAATCACCCCATTCATGACCTTTTTTAAATTCTTCATCTGTTTTATATTCGCCTTTTTTACCTGCAATCCATTTCTGTAATAATCCTAAAATGCCCCCAGCAGTATTTGCCGTGGCTATCATCGCATTATTGGCAAGATTCTGAAGATCACCTCCTGCAGCCATAGCTGCCATATATTCCATATTTTCTTTACCTATACCAATAAATTCTTCAAAAGTTTTCGTATTTTTAGTTATATCTTGAAGACGTTTATCCTGTTCTTTCGATCCGCCTATAATACTAGCATTAGCTGTAAGCCATTTTTCAGAAAGGACCTTCATATCCATACCCGTACCAGATATAGACGCATCAAGAACAAAAGCATTCTTTTTAAATTCATCAATAAATCTATCTATAGACATGCCTATTTTACCACCAGACTTTTGAAAAGCCAATAAACTAGCTCTTATGTCATCTTCATTTATAGATTTACCTAATTCTATATCCCTCACATATCCTGCCATTACATCTTTTAGTGCTGCTCTGCTTTCAGGACCTATATCTTTTAAACTACTTGTTATAAATTCCGCGGATTCTTCAGCATCAGCTAATATAGCAGCACTAGTATCTACAAGTTTATTGAGAGCTTCTTCAGGAACATCCGCAGTTTGTCTCAATATAGTTGCTTTAGCCATTACGTCATCAAGATTAAATAAATCTAATTTTCCACCTCCAGCTCTTTTTAAAGCCGTAATAAGATAATCTACTGTACGATCTGCCATATAACCTAAAGAAGCAGCTCTAGCTGCTGAATCTCCTTCAACAGCCATTTGTAATCGACGACGAATTCTTTCTTTTTCTCTTTTCTGATCTTCCAAAGCTCCTTTTTGCCGTATATATTCTTCTTTTTTAGCGGCATCTTTAGTTTTATCTATAATATTTTGTGTAGCAGCTATTTTGTCCTCTAAAAGTTGAGTTTCTTCTTTTATAAGTTCAGCACGTCTAGCCATGTCCTCTTTAACTTTAGGATCACCTACTATTTGAATAAATCCCAATTTTTTTCTAATATCCATACCTTTAAAAATGCCCATTATATCTTGAGCTTCTTTAGCGGCATCTTTAAAAGGCATTGCCCCTCTCTCAGCAAATGTCTTAAGAAGGAATGACGTGCTTTTCAAATAATTTCCATAATAACCTAAAGCATCTGTAGCAGCAGTGACTGCTTCATAGAATTTTTGTGAGCTAATTCCCACAATGGTAGCATCATAAGCCATAGCTTCCATTGAATCGCGCACTTCATCTAAAGACGCTTTCAAATTAACCATCTGATCAGCTATCATACTACCCATCTCACTAAGATCCACTCCGAAATCTCTACTAAGTTTGGTGGCTTCCAATATAACTTCGTTATAACCTCCTCGTACTCTTTTACCTACTCCTTGTAAAGAAAGACCTCCTGCTGACATAGCTTCAAAAAGACCCGTTATATCTTCAGATTTTAAACCATATTTTAAATTTCTATTCATATCAAAAACAGCATCAGTAAAAGTTTTCATACTCGCTGTAACATTTTTCATGGCTATCGTAGGGCCATACATTTTAATAAAAGATTTATTGAATTTTTTTATAAAATTATTCAATTCATTTACTGCTTTAATTACGGCGGCAACAGCGGATATAATCAATCCTATCCAACCTATTTTACCCAACATCTCCATTCCTGTGCGAAGTACACCAAACATACCGGCAGCACCTTTGGCTTCTGCTCCTACACCTCCTAAAATTTTTGACAAATCTTTAAATTTATTAACAGTCTCTCCTATGCCTTTAGCAGCCTCTAGATGTCCCCCTATACCTCTGGCTGAACGAAGAGTCTTTAATTTTCCACCCATCTCTTTAGCTAGATCGAATCTTTCTTGTTTAACAAATTCGAGAGCCTTTTCTTTTTTCTCTCGGGGAGCTCCTTTAGACGGAAGATATCCTTTTAATTTTTTACGATATCTTTCTCTTGCAGCTTCAGATTCAGAAGTTTTCTCTTCAAGATCTTCTCTTATTTTAGCTACATTTTCCTCACCTCTTATCTCTTTTTTTAGCGTTTTATAATCTTCTTCAGATATGTTTTCTGCCGCTTTACGTGCTTCAAGAATTTTTTCTTCAACTACAAGTCTTTCCTCTAAAGCGTCGTCATATGCTTTTTCATTCTTAATAAAAAGTATATTATCTTTATAATATTTTTCATGCAAATCAAAAAGATTTTGCCGAGCAGTAATTTCTTTATTAACAACTTCTAATTGTGATTCATACGCTTTTTTAATATTTTCTTGTTCTTTTTTTCCTATTCTATATTGTTTTGTTCGTTTTTTTGTAATATCTTTAAAATCTTTACCTTCCGTTTTACGATATTTAATAAGTTTTTTGGACTCAATTAAAACAGCCTGATATTCCTTTTTAGATTTTTCTAATTTATTAGTATATTCTTCTTCTATCTTTTTTCTTTTTTTTATAGTTTCATTCACGAGTTTAGAAATTCTTCTAGATTCTTCACGAGCCCTATTTCCTCGCAAATGACTCTCTACCATTTTATCCAACATACTGGCAAGACTTTTATTATTTGCAATAGCTGCTTTATCCAGAGCGTTACCAGCTTTTTTAGCCTCTAGAATTTTTTGTTCTTTATTTAAATCATCAATAGGCATATTTTCAATCCTTCTTATTCGGACGTATGATAGTAGCACTTATTTTCTTCAAAAATCGCTCTTTCTCATCACGCTCATCAAAAGACATCATAGGCTGACTCACTACCATATCGGTTTTAGAAATCTTCTTCTGAGCCAATACTTTTTTAAGCTCTGATGCTGATATAGGCCTCGAATCCTCTATCGAACTCAAATCAACCTCCTGGATCTTAGCCCTAAACACACGCTGACGCTCCTCAGCCTGCTCTTTAATCCTCTCAGCAGCCGCTTTCTGCTGCTTAACCCACTCATCTATGAATAGATCATGCTTGTCTTTTTTACCAGACATCTGCCGATAAAGCTCACGTACCAAATCCTCACGACTCTTTATTGGCGCTGTCCATTCAGCTTTTTCCTGCTGCTCTTTTACTCTTTTCTTATCATGACCGTATTTAGCTATGTCTTTACGAAGCTCATCTAACTCCCTTTTATGAAAATCATAATTCCGAGACATCTCCTTGGTACCTTTGGGGTTCATCGAAGAAGATATGATAAACGTCATATTCAAATTGCTACTGTATGCCTCCTCCTCATCAAGCCTCTTATTTATAATAATCCAATTCTCCTGAACTGAATTCATACCAACATTATTCAACCCAGAAATCCCTAGATATGTATCTTTATTCGTATAATCGAAAACCTTCCACAAATGCCTGGATTTATCCGTATAACAAAAACCTTCCAAAAATTCAAGAGATTCAAAATATTCCGTATTTATCTTCTGTATCGTATCCTTCACTTTATTAATAAATATTATAGGCATTTTAGAATAGAACCGTACGAGCTCTGGTATCTTTTCGAACCTACTCTCTAAAAAATTATTACTATCTACAAATGCGGTACAAAATGAAATCTGATAAATCAAATTATAGATAGAATCATCTTCTTTTACATACAAATTAAGATTCTCATATTCCTTGTCTGTAATGTTTTTCAGCAAAAAATAATGATTTTTAAAGGATAGTCCTGCAATAAGAAAACCTTGGACTATGACTTTCTCAATGTTATTATATGCCTGCTGGACTTCCATAATTATGCACTAGGTTTATCTTCCTCAAGAGGCTCATGAATCTCTTTTAATTTTATATCCTGTGTGTTATCTGATGCTGCTTCCTCTTCTTTCTTTTTTTCAGACGGCTCTTCCTTTTTCTTTTTAGACTCCTCTTCCCTTTGCTCCGGCGTCTTAAACCAGTTATATTTTATTTCTTTTTCCAAAGTAGCTTCAGACTCTTCTTTAAGATCTATATAGACATCAAAAAGCTGCTCTATAATTTTAACCGGTAGTGTAGAAAGAAATTCTTTCACAAATAAAGAGCCTTGTTTCTTTTCTACGATATCCCCTTTTTTTATATCCACTACAGCGGGTACCGGCTCTCCATTGATACTTTTTATAGCATATGATAGCGTCTGTATACGCATTTCATTGTAATAAACTAAAGGCTCAATATTTTCTTGAGGAAGAATATCAGTCTTTGTATCCTCTTCAAAAGAAAGTAAGCCTAAATCAAATTTTATTCCGGAAATCTCTACCGCTTTAGTGAAACTAAGACTCTTCTGAATAGATTGGAAAACATCAGTCAGACCCATATAAAGGCTCCTTTTAAATATGGTTATGGATATGGCAAAAATATTAACAGATAAATATTTCCTACAAGGGGATATACAAACAGGGGATTTATGAAGTAATATGAGATAATTATTTTATGTTATATAAAAATGAAATGTAAAATATGATATATTATATAAATATAAAAATCCCGGGGATATCCCCGTTGAGAACTTACGTAAGCGTCATTCCTGCACTGGGTTCGAGCTCTCCTCCAGTACGATTAGTAATGCCAGGGTTATAAGCTGACTCCACTATTTTAGAACGAGCATAATCATAATTAAATAATGGCGTACTCTCATCATACGCAGTAGCTATATCACCAAGAATGTCAGTTACATTAACAGTCACAGACTCCTGCACTAAAGCAGCATCCGCGGCATAGGATACACTATAATCAGATATCCAACAACCCTGATAATAGGTCAATATCGCTTTTAAACCTCCTATAGTACTCAAATATTCACTCTTTTCAACGCTATTTTCATTATCAACCACATCCGGCAAGTTACTCAGAACAATCTCTTGAACAATGTCAAAAGGCCATTTATGATGACGTAAAGAACGCACTAGCCCGTCAATACCCCCTTTATAACCAAAAACCTGATAGATCATAGAGAGATATTGCGCTGTACGCGTGACAGCTAGAGTCATCGGCTCAGTAACTCCAGGGACCAACTCAGCAACATGATCTCCAAAACCAATACCACGTACGGGTTCTATCGCACGTGTCTCAGAAGGATCAAATGTCGCCACAACACCAATCTGAAAAAGACCGCCTGTCTGGACGTCTGCAGGTACAGCATAAATTCTGTTTTTAGAACTTATGATAGAAGCTGTCTCGGGAGTTACTCCCCGACGATGTACGTATGTATCTCTATCTCTTGCCGCCATATGTTATCTCCTTATATAAATAGTTTACTCAGTTTCTCCTGCTCAGCGGCATCGAGGACTACATCATCCATAGGCTCCCCAAGTTCGATGCCCTCAATGATATTCGCTTCCTTCTTATCTTCCTCAGGCTTTTTCTCTTTCTTTTCTTCCTCGAGCTTTTCGACCGTCTTTTCCATCTTTTTCTTCTTATCCTCTTCCTTTTTCTTTTTAATATCCTCAAGAGTAGCTTCTTTTTCCTCCGCATCTTCCTTTTCCTCTACAGCAGTAGCAGCTTTATCCTCTTTCTTATCTTCCTTTTTATCCTCTTTCTCATCTTCTTCAGCCGCTGCTTCTTTTCTCACCTTACCGTGAGACTTCTCAACAATACCTGAATCCAGATATTCCTGATCAGGAGTCTGCTCCGGCTTGAGATTCTTGGCCTTCTCACCATCATGAGAACCATCCGGAATCTGATTCTTTTCGAGATGACGCCCAGTATCCTCTATCTGCTTCTTATCCATCCCTACGACATCACGTAAAAGATTATTCAGAATAGCTTCCGAAGCCTCCTTGTTCCAATACAACCCTACCGGCTCCGTAGAAGCCTCCGCACTCATGGCAGTCTCCTGTTCACGAACGAGTCCAGGTATGGGCTTAACAGCAGGAGCTTTCATAGGCATCGGTGCAGGCTCAATACGAAGCTTCTTAGCTTCTTGCATACCTTCAGGAGAGAGCCATCCCTCCTGTATAGCTTTCTGCACAAAAGATTTCATGAAATCAGCCTGACTCTTAGGATCACTAGTCGGCATCGGACGACCAGACCTGCCTCTCATCTCCTCCATACGCTCCCTGGTAGTAGGTAGCGGCTGCTGAAGCATAGGCTGAACTGCCTCTTTATCACCAGCAACAACATCCGATACAAAATCTGTACTCAGAATAGTTTTGAACTTATCATCATCAACTTTTTGAAGGACTTCCGACATGGCCTTCAGATCCCTGTGATACGGGGAATCACTGGCAAACACCTTCGAAAGACCCTCTAATCTCTTTGCTAATGCTATGCGATCCATATGTCATGCTCCTTCAAAATAGTGGTTTACTTCTGTTTGGTTATTGGTTACAGACTCTGTCTCAGGTTCAACGTCACAACAATCCAGTTCAACGGGAACACTGGACTGTAATATGCCTCCACATCCACCGTACTCGGATCACTCTCGTTCTGCTTAACATTGATACCCGTGAAATCCACAATGATCTCATTCTTCTTGAGCTGCTTGAAATAAGACCCCACCGTATCCCTGATCTGAGGCTGCATCTTCGGCAGGTTCTTGGAGCCGATATACCGCTGTAAAGCAGTACGCAAACCCTGCTGAATCGAATGCTTCACCTCAACAATACGAGGATCCCTCGTCAACGATGTGGACATATCTGTAGTCAAATACATCAAAATCCTGATAACCGGAGTCTGCTCCTCAAGTACCGTACACCCGGCATTCGCCACCAACGCCGCAGTAACATTATCCAATCTCCTGTAGAGTCTCTTGAAACCTACGATCGTGGCATTGGTCAGAGGAGTAGCAATATCTGAGACAGGAGAAATATCACGCCCAGCCACCGCGGCAGCAATCATCGATCCATCGACGATATATTCGACTTCATTACCGTAGGTGTCGACGATACCAATGATAGCACCATCAGGATACACTGCCGTGACTTTCTCGGTAGCGAGATTCTTACATTTCTGAATAACCTCATCAGAAGTAGTCCCGACCGCAAAACCTATAACGCTAGTACGCTCGTTCCTATACCGGATACTGGATTGTATAGCATTAGAGGTCTTCAGATAACTCTGTACCTCCGAATTTGTCGATAGCGGTTGTACCATAGACGGACGCAGACCGTTCGGCATCGGCTCACCAAAAGCATCGATACCATCAATGTAATCCTGCACACTCGCGTCCGTACCACCCGTCACTCTTAAAATTTGCTTGATAGCCACTGCACGGGCACCATTCAGAAAACACAGATTAGCGGCGATGGTCACTTTATTGTTGATGTCGATCGGCCCGAAATATTTGATTACATCACGCATATTCGTCAGGAATTTCGTAGTGTAATCAGTCTTAGCCTTATCAAATGTGACATAGTACATATCACCTACATTGGGCTCATTACCGCTCTTATTATAGGTGCTGAGCACTACTGTATCATCAGCATAGCTACCAGAGGTCGTCGATACCGTGATATACATACCCGGGATCACTTTTACGATAGGGGTATTGGCAGTGATATAGAGTCTCTGAGTAGCATTAGATACGGTAGGATCACCTACATCAAATTCCACATAAGTACTATTTGCGGGCACTGTTGAAGCATCGAACGTCACTCTGAACCCAGTCGTAGGATCGATATACGTTTTACCGAGTTTACCTATGTTCTGATTATAGGTAATGACCGAACCGGTACGACCGTTAGGCACCCAGGGAGTGAGGGTCGTTCCAACCATAGAAGTAACCGTAAAACTGTTAGAGCCATCAAATGTACATCTTACACGTTCTACAGATGCTATAAGAGGATTTACTTCACAATTAATATAACCACCTACATAAGCAAAAACTGCTGTCCCACCCGCAGCCTGCGTCACAGATAATGCATTACCATGGAGCAAAGAAGAAACCGTATACTTACCCACTGTAGCAATACCAGGTACACGCACTGTAAACAGCCAGTCATCATCTACTATGTTGTTCTCATAATAGGTGACATATACTTTTTCCGAGAGGGCATTCGAAGGAGATACCGCTAGTGTAATCTGACTGCCACTGATAGACATGACTGTCACTGCACCACCAGCATAGGCTAACGCCCATGTCGAACCTACATAAGCCGTAATCAATGTGGTATCTTCTGTAGCCACTCCAGTACCACTCGAATCAACAGGAGCTGTGGGTAGAATGAAAACTTTGTTGCCATCAGTGTTCAGAGGAATATTATCCGCATCCACACCACTAGGCACTGCAGGAGCAGCCACTCTACCATAAACTTTAGTATCTGTGATAGAAGGCACTATGTTGTTTATTACAGCCGTAGACCCTACAGTGTAGACACCCTGAGTCTTCTGATAAGAATTACCCCAGTGCAGCTTATTATCTCCAGACAGGACACAATCATTACCCACGGAGAAATCCGATGTGTCCTGGCTGAGTCCCACCTCGATGACTCTATTCACAACAGGAGCGGGTAGAATATCATATGTGTCCTGCCAGATATTCGTGAAATACGTCACCGTAAGAGTATGACTGCCACCTCCTGTAGGAGCAGTCTGCAGAGTGACTCTACCCGTAGAACCGTCCAAAGCGGTAATAGTGGCAGATACACCATCCACTTTAACATCGATGACTTTTACAGTCCTCTCAAATTCATCACCAGGATTAGTGGTCGGAGTAGGATCATAAAGAATTTTTACCGTACCGTTGATATCGGCATCCGTAGCCGACGTACCACTGTTATCACCCTTCACTATACGAGCGCTATGGACTTTGAAAATCTTATTGGATCCGTCAGCCTGGAGAATGAGATTCTCGTTCTCGATATACGTATCACGTCTCTTGAAATAATAATTGACACGAACAACATCGGTGTCTTTAGGTATCACGACCAGATCTACCTGACCGGTGAGCCCGTTTATTGAATTGACGGCTACATTTTCATTATTGACGGTGACTATTACATTGGAGGGAGATGTACCAACTTTTCCAGAACCATCACCAGTGACGATGGGGACATTGGCTACGCGGAACGATTTCACACTACCCTGCGCCCCACCTATCCAACCCGGAGTATATCCAGACGGTGTAGATATAGAAATCCCTGTCACCAGCTCATCGAGGATAATGTTGTCCGCTATAGCAGAGGATCCTCTCACCAATTCAAAATCAGCTACACGGACTTCTTCAGCGGACACTCCGATAATAGCTGGGAAACGTATGTCACCTGCAGTGGAGGCTCCCGCGGCCTCATTGATAGTACGGACTAATACGCCCGGGAATACAAAACTTTCAAGAGGTCCTATAGCCATGAGTGAGCTCCTTTTTATATCTTAATTACTAATTTTTTCAGTTGATTTTATTTTATAGTATATATGGCTATATCTGCTATGAGTATCTTATTTGGATTTGAATATTAAGAGAGTATTAGTAACTAAGCTATAGAATCGCCCCAGGCGCATCAAACTGATCCTCACCTCTCTTTTTTCTCTCCGCTCTATGCTCCTGCAACGCCGTAGAATATTCTCTCCTCAACTCCCTGTCTTTACTATTCCCTAAATGCATGATAGGCGTATATTTTCCGTCAGGATCCTTTGGTATATTCACGGGAGTAGGAGTCATACCCTTCCATCTCTTTTGCTGCCGGGCCTCATATCGCTGCCGCCAGCGCTCATCATATCCAGCCCACTTTTTCTCCGACTCAGCCCCCACTACTTTATCTATTTCTTTTGGACTATAAATCGTATCTGTTTTTGGATTCAGAGTCGTATTTATCCCGAATGTCTCCGCCGCTCCCCTATGAGCTTTACCTTTACATAAATTACAATTTACATCATCTTTTTTATCGTACGACACCAACTCTTCGAAAATAAAATTGCACGCCTCACACTTGTACGTATAAATCGGCATACCGACACTCCTTTTTATATGAGATGTGAATATGAATTTAAAATGGTATCTATATTAAGAGATTATTCGATCAAATCAGACGGGCATATCCTACTTTCGGATATTTCACCTCAAAAGGCACCGTCCACGGCACTAGTTTCATCTCCAGCACTTTATTCTGATTCGTGATCACATATTTTTTTGTCGTGATATATTGATAGAGTTTGGTATCATAATCCATGAGCTCTATACTGAGCGGTACAAACTTTTTCCACTCTGTCATCATCTGTAAAGTGATACTGTTTTTATAATACAAATCCCCTGTATTGTTATCGTAGACCTCCTCGGACTCACCCGTAGGATCCATCTCCTCTATGGTCAAACCCTCACTGATCAGAGGCAGCCTGCGATTAGACCATATCTCTGATATGAGATGGTCTGTGAGATCCGGGAGCTGTATGGGGTCTTTAGCAAACACGTCTATCTCAAAAACCATCTTATAATGCCCGCTATAAATAATGGCTGAGGGCTCCCTCTGAGGATATACCAGCACCACCACCCGAGTCCCTACGTCCAGCTGATTACTGAATGCCAGTATGACCCCCGGCAGCGCAGTATTATTATAATGGAATGGCTCAGGGATATCAAACGGTCCCATGGTAGCGCCACCCCACCGATAATTGGCATAGAGAGTAGTGCCTACAGGGAGTGGATTCAGAAAAGTTATTACTCCGGCTGTCGTAATAGTGTAGTCTATGTTTTTTTCCAGATAGATTTTATTGCTGAATTTAGTCTTCATGGTATAGAGGACATCAAAATCTCCATATAGATTACCATGAGCCAGCGAGACTGTAGTCTCTAATCCTGTAGTATCTATTATTAGCTCTTCGTCTCGTACCTGATAGAAAGGATCTATGACGAACTGAGTAGCGGATATGATCTCTAAATAATACCTGCCAGGAGGAGTGAGATTATTATAGTAATAGCTGATTTTTAGAGAGTCTCCTACCACGGGTGCCTGAGGGAGAGCTACTATCCCTCTTTTACCGTCTATGAATTCAGCGAGCACATTTTCACCGTTTAGGGTGAGAGAGACCTGCCTGAAATTATCAGCGACGACCGTATTATTTTTTCCTGATATGATAGGTTTTTTAGAGGTATAGAAAAAACGATTTTGACCGTAGGTGGATGTACCCTGGATCTGACTAGAGAGGTCCTCATCCTGCTGGAGCTCGGTCATATGCACGGCATCTTCCCATACCCAGTCCAGACACCCCGAGGGTTTATTCTCAGCTTTAGCCAGAGTCAGGTGACTTTTGAGAGTACCGGCGTTGTCGTCCGCGGAGAGTTTTATTCTGCTGGAAGAGGCGTTGCGTAAAATAATTCCAATACTGGGTCTTTCTTGCATTGGAAATTTATGATAAATTCTCACTTTGTCAACGTAAACTTGATGCTTCTCGACAGCATATCGCAATTCGTCAAGTAAACGATACTTTACATTTTTGAGTAGGTCATTTTGCATAGGGCTTCTTTAAAATTAAAATTTATAATATATAGAAAAAATTAATAGGTTATCCTACACTCCTAAAAAATAAACCGAGGCGGGGCTGGAAGACCCCTACAGAGAAGACACCCCTACAGAAAAGGCTATCTCTGACTCTCGGTTATGTTAGCTATCTATTACTCTGTATGAGAGGATAGAGCACAGGCTTCCAGACCTGTACATCTATAATAAATAAATTAAAAGAATACTACACAACAAAAAGAACTGTAAAAATATAGGTTCTATCACACAAAAATTTCAATCATTAAATGCCTATTCATTCATAGCCGCTATGAGCAATCCCTTAGCGACATCATTTAAAACATCGCCAGCCATACGAATATCGGACACCTTAAGTGGAAATGAACTCTTTTCTTTTTCAAACTCAGATTTGAAAAATTCAAGAAAATTCTTAGGTTTTGTGGATCCCCCAGACAATATCCACGGCAGGGAATCCGGGAGCTCTATTTTACTATTATCTTTCTTGAATTCTTTAGCTATATTCTCAATGACATACCGTATCAAATTGCGATAGTACATTATAATAGCTTCACGCTCTCGTATCTGCTTAGGATCTCCCTCAGTAGGATCCAGGAGATTCACACCCAGCTCTTTAATAGCCATCATCCTGGTAGCTGTAGACCCTACAGCACGAGCCGCGGAGGCATCAATATGATCCCCAGATCTCGCCAATGAAAAAGCCATACCTACCATGGTTTTATATACTATGGCAGTATTTACAGATCCAGCTCCAAAACTACTGGCCATAGCTGTAAATCCTTCAGAACTACAATTAGAATATACCAATGCAGCCGCTTCGTTAAGAGGTGTGACTTTATAATTAAAATTTTCAATAATTTTTTTTATTATAGCTGTATGGTATATGACATCCATCTCACGATCTACAGATTTAGCAGGTACCGAAAAAAATACATTCTCATTCTCCACTTTAGGGCCCGGAAGAATATTCTTAAGTAAAATAGCCAACATACGCTCAGCATCGCGCTCTCCCGGAGATATTACCCCCTGGCTCATTGGCCTGCGTGATTCCCTTTTTAGCAAGTTCGCTAGATTCAGCGCCGATTCTCCTACCACTACTATATTATTACCGTCATGTACATAAGACACGTTGGACATCTTCAGCATATTAATGGTGGAGGCATCTGCCTCAATGTCAATAAATGCGTCCCTAATCGATTTAATTTGTGTCTGACCACTCTCATCCTGAGTAGCAGAAACTAAAAAACATGTCCCGATGTCAAGTCCGACTGCGCACATGTAAACCTCCTGTATTTAAGATTTAGATTTTAATTCTTTCAGTTTTTTCAAAGAGTCATTCACATCATCCCCACCACCAATAGTCCGTATATCCAATTTAATATGCGTATTGGCATCCTCCACAGTGACCGTGGGCACATACACATCCTCAGGTCTCGTCTCCTCTTTACGCTCAACAGACGATGCCGCAGCAGGAGCCCTATTTAAGATATCCTCCAGTCTCTTGAGTATAGTCTCATCAGCCCCGCGACCTACTTTATCCTCCAATTTTTTAATAGCATCATGCAATATAGACAAACTCTGACCATTATTACCGGCGATGAGCTCACTCTCCAAACGAGTCACCTTCTCAATCAGAGATTTGATGACATCATTATGAGCCTCAGGAGAAAGGGTCGATTTGGCATTGATCGACTCTTCCAGACTATTAATACGCTCCAGAAGAGTATCCAACTTAGAAAAATCCGTCACAGGAGATTTGTCCGCAGATACCGAGGAATAGCCTACAGAGGGTATATCAAAAGAGCCGCTCTTATCGTCGGCTCTTTTGAGTATCGTTAAAGACCCTTTTTGGATTTCTCTCTGAAGATCCTGCGATCGATTATACTGCGAATCTGTAAAAATTTTTTGTTGTTTATAGTATATATAATCGCCAAGATCTTTAAGTTCTACCTTTTGAGGAGTGTTTCCTATCACTAAAATCATATTTCGATCTTATTTGAATATGCATATCGAAACATTCAGAACATGTACTTTTTAAGGGATGCCTGATAGGCTGCATCATCACTAGCATCTTTTGGCATTTTCTCAAATTTCGGCACGTCCTCTTTAGGGAACTCTACTTTTTCCTTCTTCTTTTTCGGCTTCTTCTCAGGCTCTAGAAGCGGTACTTCTTCCTCAACCACAGGAGGCATTTCAGCTTCCTCAGGAGGCTTCTCACCCTCAGGTGACATCTCAGGAGGTTTATCCCCTTCAGGAGGCATCTCAGGAGGCTTCTCCCCTTCAGGAGGCATCTCAGGGGACTTCTCGCCCTCAGGCGACATCTCAGGAGGTTTATCCCCTTCAGGAGACATCTCAGGGGACTTCTCACCCTCAGGCGGCATCTCAGGAGGTTTATCACCCTCAGGCGGCATCTCAGGGGGCTCATCTTCAGATTTACCTTCCCCTTCAGGAAAATCTAAATTGAGCTCCTCATCCTTTTCTCTCTCATCGACAGGTGCAAAAATACTACCGGTATCCTCTGGAGCCTCCTCTTTCGGAGGTTTCTTCTTCTCAGGAGGCGGGAGTAGCTCATCTTTAGGCATATCCGGCGATACATCAGATGGAGGCGCTATCTCAAGAGGAGCACCCTCAGCAGCCTCCACATAGTATTTACTGCTCTCATCTGTGGGGACATATTCCAGGACACCATCACATGCCGGGCAGGATACTTTCTCATTCACGGTCACGGTATTCACATTCTTCACACCCATCTCTTTTGCGACTTTATTCCTTTTGGCATTGATCGAGGTGAGAGATGCAGTGTGATTGCAGCTTTGGCAAACAAAAAATGTCCTATCGAATGCCTCTTTCTCCAGAGCATTCGCCACATTCAATAAATTTTCTGCAGCTTCTTTGAGATTAAAAGGCATACGGGGACTCCTTTTCGAGTAAAGATGTATCTTGTATTTATTCAAAAATATATTAAGAGTTTATTATGTTTCTCCGACCAATCTAAAATAAAAAATTCTATTGATTATTCAATAAAATTAAATCATTTGATTTTTTCTGCTCCCTATACTATATTTAAAAAGTTCCTTCTGTTCTTTGACATTAAATTTATGGGCTGCTCAGAGTCACTAGGTCTGAGCGTAAGATTTAATCCTAAAAAGAAAAGAAATGCTACACTGTTAGAGCTTAAGGAAATTAAAAATGCTCTTATCCATGCATTGGAAGCAATGGGTTTGAGGCTTCTAAAATTTTTAAATGACTCAGACTCTTTGTGTGGCATAGTAAAAACTCTAAATTGAGATATAGAGTCCTCTGGCATTAAAAACCAGAGTTTTAGCTTGATTTATAGAAAAATTCCGAAAGGATATTTTTCTATGATTTAAGTATCTTAGTGCATACGATTGCTATGTATGTAGAATGATAAAAAATACACCGTGGTAATCCATATCACGCCTACCATGTCTGCTCCTATGTCTCTCCAATCAAATAGCTTCTTTTTAGGATTTATCTTGTCCCACAGTTCTTTACCAAAACCTAAAACAGTTCCTATCACCGGAGCGATCCACCAATAGGCTTTCAAATCAGCCAAATGCAACAGTATCAGCGTACTGAGGACTATCAGAGCCGACAGCGCTGCATGCGCCGCCTTGTCCTTTTGATTAGCCTCTCTATAACAGATATAATACACAGCACCTATGGTAATAATCAGACTGATTAAATTATCCAGCATAAATATTGATCCATCCGCGAGTTTATATTCCAGCATTGTTATTCTCCTTTTGTCAATATACTATCGACTCGAAACTGACAGTTCTTCCTTTCAATTGATACTGCTCCGGTATCTCAGGTTTATCAGGTATAGTCGGGCTGGCGTCCGTGGGTTTACCGGTCCTGTACGCATTCCACGCCGCGGGCACTGTAAGGCCGCCATTAATAGGCACCTTATAACGTATATCCTGCTGATCCAAAGGTGCCAACATAAAATGCTGCTGAAAAATAGCACCGCGGGCCCCCTGCGAATTCACATGAGCTATAGAAAATCTATCGTTATTCTGACGTACGATAAAATCACGGTCGTTGAGGAGAGGATACGCCGAGGTCCACGAATTCCAGTCGTAGTTCACATGTAAACCCATGTCTAATAACTGTACCGTTTTTTCAGCCTCTGGAGGGGCGATAATAATTGGATAGGGTCCTTCGAAACCGGATGTTATTCCGGTACCAAAACATAAGGTACAATCATTCTTCCCCTGCCCATACTGCTCATCAAAACACGGACATTTCTCTCCAGCCCATTTACGAATGAAAACTTTCACCCGCTCCCCGGCCTGCTCGAGTATCCACCGGTTCCGGCGTATAGCCTCCGCCCAGATATAATCTATACGCTCCATGTCATATAAACTGACAGCCTCCACCTCATTGAGAGGAGTCTCTATAAGAGTCGACGACTCCGGATCAAGAGCCACCGTCGTGACTTTATAATAAATTTTTCTGTTGATGTCAGTCTGTATCCACCCATCAATATACGTATACGATATCCTGATCTCCCCACCCTGAGATAATATAGGGAGTATCGGATCATCTAATCTATTGGTGATGTTATTGTAGACTTTTCGATTTATTAAAAATACTTCACCAGTTTCACCCACCACCCTCCACGCGGGCACCGTCTGAAACGAATCCACCGCAGTGGGCTTTATCTGCACTACCACATGCTTCGGGTGCTCCGCTATCTTTCCATTCGTACCAGGTATAATAATCGGTTTGTGATAGGTATGGATAATCCAGTCTCCCGTGGCATTCGTGCCCGCTATGAAACTCCCACCAGATACAGGATCCTCCGCGGACGCCAAAACCTCCCGTGTCTGATCCCTATAATAAAGGGCACCTATCGGACTGGGATTGATTTGAGTATACGTAGACTCAGGACTATCATATGCCCGATAGATATTCACCCCCAGCACCTGCAGCCCATTATGCTCGGCATAAATAGTCGGATTGTCCCAGCGGATATCTATCACCCCTATGAGATACGGACTGGTAGCCTGGACACTCTTAGGCCCTAGCGGCATCTTCAGAGGCGTGTCATCATTCCACCGATAGGGTAGTTTGAAGTCAGGTCGCCCATAGTTGTCGAGAAAATTATGTGGCCGTGCCATTATATAGTCCTAGTATTGTTCAAACCTGTGACCCCTAACACTCCAAAAACTTTCCTACTGATCTGTGCGTCTAAAACACCGGTGATACCATGAAAAAGATCCGACATCAAATAAATATCACTCACTATACCAGTGACACCCACACCCTGCGTCCTACAAAATAATCGCCATGGATCAGTATAGTATGAATCCAGTGTGCCGCTATAGGTCCTGTTTATATAAGGATTACGGAGCGTCACCCTGAAATCAGCCCCCTCTAAAGTGATATGCACCCTCACATCAGAAAATGCAGCAGGCCCCGTATATGCTTTGTAGACATCATAATGAATAGGGCCGGTCACTCCATAGCCTATGACACTGTTTTTAGTGACTCTATCAAGGACCGCATATACACTGTCCGTATCATTGGTAATACCTACACATAAAGTATCACTAGTAGAGCTGGTAGTACACTTGAGATCAATACCACGATCAAAACTGAACTCACTCCGCATATCAACGGCATCCGATAAAGTGAGCGTAGAACTACTCGTCGTATAGGTCCCTACACCCGTCCAGGACCCGGTAACAAAACTACTGTAGAGCTGAGACCCTAAAGAAATAGTACTGAGCTCCTCTACACCCGCCAAACTCACTCCCGTCTGCCCCTGGAAAGACGGATAAAATCCCGGTCTCACTAAAACATATGAACTCCCTGCAGTCAGCGCCTCCGTAATAGTCCGATAGGGATTACCAAAAGTCCCCGTGACTCCTGCTCCAGAATCCGGTCCTACATATACGAGCCCTGTCTCATAAGCCGGATAAGAAGAATACACATAGGTGATATCATTACCGGTAGTATGACCTACTCTGAGATCACTACCACTCAAAACAATATTTTTACTGTGATATCGACCGTAGGACGGACCCGCGATAGGGACCGCATATATACCCGTGACCCCTATCTGATACGGTACAAAATTGGTGGAAACAAAAAGATCCGAGTCTCCCGCCCGAGCATACCCACGATCGAGTGTGGCGTATGGACCTGTAGCCGTGCCAGGCTGCGCTATATCGTATCCTCTCTCCGCCACATAGTTACCTAGGGCAGTCTCATGCTGATTGAACTCCAGAGCCCCTATATCGCCTGTAGTGCCTACTATACCCGTGACACCTCGATTATAAAAATCATAATCGATGTCCCTATCAAAAGGAGCTACATTACTGCGGATACCAGCTACAGGAGCCGTATAATGACCCCCTATACTCGTAACACCCATTTCAGAATAAATGTCTATCCATCTGCCAGGATCAGCCGCATCGATGTTAGGAGAGGTCCCCGATATCCCTAAATACTGTAGATGAAAATCACTACCCACCGGATCTCGATATAATGGGTCTCCATTTATATTATTCAGCCCGGTAGCCCCCGTAGGCGTGGCCCCGTCCCACCATTTCACATTTTTGTAAAAATTATTATAGCCTATTTTTAAGGGAGTATTAAAGAACACTCCTATATCTATATCCGATATCCTACCCGTGATACTGTTAGAATCTATACGGCTATTTTCATCCCCCACATTCATGACACGTATAGCGTCCCCACCACCCGGATCCTGGTCCTCAGAATACATGATCCGTATCATATCCCCCGCGGACAGCTGCTGCTGGAGCGCCAGCCCATCCCAACTCACTATAGATCCAAAAGCCTGTACCGTATAATCGACACTATACTGGAACGCCGGACCATTGACGGAGTTTACTGAGACCTCATATTGACCGCTCATCCCCTGTACCGCGAACCCCGGCAGCTGTATCCTTTTATAGAGAATATCAAAAGAGGTGAGAGTCACATAAATTATTCTCAAATTCTGATTGGGAGAAGTGCCCGCGACTATAGTCGACGCCCCGTATATGGTATTGTGCCAAAGATCCAGCCTCTGTACGGTACTTATTTCTACAGACCGAGACCCTCCATTAAAAATATTCGAACTGAGACAAACTTCCTGAGCGACATCTACTTTGATACCCGCTTTATGACCCAAAAAATTATTTCTATGTACACTGACATACTGTACTCTTTTCAGATCGATCGCCGTCTCTACATCCGTGAACCTGCAATCTCTTACGATCACCGACCCCAAATCAGGATTATCTACGACTATCCCCTGAGAGATACCACCAAATTTCAAACCGTCAAAATTCAGACCCTCAAAAAGTCCCTGAGCATTACTAAACGTGAGAGTACCTACATAGGGAACAGCCCCATAGGCGGCTTTAACCGTCACATTCTTTGTAAAAATAGCCGACCCGTAAGAAGTCCCCGCATCACCTGTCTGCAGTACTATCGTACCACCCTCATATACAAGAGCTATAGCCTGAGACAAAGTCTTAACAGGGGTGGGAAGATCCCCTGAAAAGGCATTGTCACCCCATAAAGAATTTACGTATACTATCTGTCTCATTTATGCGGCCTCTAGAACAGCTTTATCCACTACCATCAGCTGCTGCAGCCATCCCTGATGTATCTGGATCCCTGATGCGAATCTCCAATTATAAATAGATACTGCCTGCCCTTTTTTATAGATATAGGGCACCCACACCTGACCCCCACCCTGCCTCGCACTACGTGACCAGGCAATAGAGTAGAGTACACTGTCAGGACTCAGCCCATCCTCAGACGGTACTGATACCCCATCCACATAGTAGAACATAGTACCATCACCGGTACACACATAGCTCAAAAAATGCCAGTTCGTATCACCTAAAGAGATCCCCACTGTTTTGTTTATTTTTTTAGATTTAGAGCCAGAAAACTGCAGCCTATAATCGACGCCGTCTTTTACAATCTCATACCTGAGCGCGGAGTCTACTCCTGTCACATTCCCAGCCACATCAGACACAGCGAGCAATACGATGGGATTGTCGTCCGGGAATTGAGGCTGATTGATCCATCCTATGCAGGTGAACTGGTTGGACTTCTTGATGCTATATTGAAACACATCTATAAAAGCTTCTTTTGTCGTTGAGACGGTAGATACCATAATAAAAACCTTAGATATTATTTAATAATTGTAGATCACTCTCAAATTGAGGACTCCGGTCACTCCATGAGAGTAATTATTCTGGACGTCTTTTATATCAGAGCCCGCTATATCGAGGACCACTGCCGCGGTATACCCATAGGAGGTCACACCGAAATCGACTCCATATTTCTGAGCGGGGCCGTCTATAGGGTCCACGGCCACGTCATACCTGCCATCCACGCCTGTGGAAGGGCCGGTGAGGAGGTATAGCTCTCTATTATTACTAGGACCGACGATACCGGTGATACCGAAATATTGGACTTCGAGGGACATATTGAAATCACTCCGATTTTAAAACATCTTTAATTAGACCTATCAATCTATCATTTTTCAACATTTTATAAAATTCTGGATTAGCTCCTGAAGCGTGTTGAATTGGCAATACTGAAATATTTAAACCGCCTATTTCTTTTAAAGGTATTTTAGTATTAGATATATTCTCAATATGCTCAGATAAAGATTCAGGATAATCCTCTTTCAGTATATATTTAAAAAAACTATCCCGGCTCAATCTCCCCATCAATAATAACAATTTTGGTTTTATTATTTCTATTTCTTTTATCAAAAAAGATTTATTTATACAATTTAGGATCTCTTCTTTATTTGGCTTTCTATCTCCTTTGGCGTCTTTTCCTGGATAGCATTGAGTTACCTCTGTATTATAAACGGACAACAAACCATTTTGGCGTTTAGGAATGATTATATTATCTGAAAGCTGTATATCTATTAAAGGATATATGGTTCTACCAAATTCATTCAAAAACTTCTCGAGATTTTTTCCTGTATTTCCTGCGCGCCCGTTTACTCCAAAAAAATTGACTCCACTACGCCTGAGTTGATTTTCAGCTAACGCTTGAGAAATTACAAACACATCACAATGAAAATCTACTGCTTCGTGCTTTCTCAAAGATTTTTCTCTATTCATCAACGGGCATACAGAGCAATTTTTTATATCATTGTAAAGATCTATTATATTATTATTCATTTTAAAATATTCCTAAAAATAAATTAATTTCATAGACAAAATTTTTCAAGACCAGCCACCTCTACCTCCTCCGCACCAGTTCCGTCTTGACTGGGTGCCTGGTTTACTAAACGGGCCTAAAGCACTCGAAATTCCCACAGAAAATCGGGGTTGACGAAGGCCAAGGACGATTTTTATTGACCGTTTAGCAAGCTCTTGCGACTTGTCGGCTTCCTCATAAAAGTTTCTTTTCATCGATTCGTATTTGGAAGATTTTTCTATGCTGAGGGAGACTCCACTAATACTGTAGTCGAACTCATCGGCGATCCAATTGACAGAAAGGGCACCGCACGCCATCCCCGCGGCCCTCATGAGAACCGTAGTGCGCCATCTATCCGGCATGTTATTCAAATCTATTCCTGTCACGGGAGGGGCTGAATTAAATGTATCAATAGACATAAGGATAAATTCAAAAAGTTCTTCATCTTCCCATATGTATCCGAACACCTGCGCCTGTGCCTGTAAAAACTTTTCATGTGCAGGAGGTCTGAAGCGATAATTGCGATCCGGATTTCCGTCCCTCAACAAGATCCTCAACCTTCTCACCAGTAAATCCCCGGTAGTGCTGTTAGTGATATTCGTCACGACATCTATTTTCACCACCGCGAACTCCTGGGCCACCTGCACTAGCGGCGAGGTGGCGGTCTCCCTGAAGTTCCAGCGGACCACCCAGTCCCCTATGTTGGAGTCCAGAGGGAGTGTAGCGTCGACGTAATACTGTCCGACGCCCGTGGTAGCGGGTATACGATCGGGAGGGCCTATGAGGACCTCCACTCCCGTGGTATTATCGAAAAGGGAATAGCGTATGTAATACGGGTCTATAAGTACTGCCGAACTATCCCGTATAGATATTTTGAGGTCATTTTGCCCGAGCGATTGTCCGGGATAAAATGCTATTGCCATGGTTAGAATCCTCTATCTAGAGAGTCCAGGTATTTTAAAACGACGCTATGAACGAAAGCAGGATTTTTTTGAGAGGCCAAGCGTCTCTTATGTACATCAGTCACATAAATTTTATCATATTCTCTTTTTATAAGTGTCTTATTTAAATACTCATACAAAGCTTTTATGATGTTTTCTGTTCCAGCATTTTGAGCTAATAATTGCTTAATATTTCTTTCATCCGTAGCAGTAATTTGGAAAAAACTGGCATATTTTGATTTAAGATAACGCAGTATATATTCAGGGAGTTGTTCTGTTCTTTCAATAGTAGCTGATGCAAAACTAAGAAGCTCTTTAACCCTGTCCATAGAAAATCTATCACGTCCTATATGTGGGAATCTCTGTCGATTTCCCCACACCAGATTGACTGCGCCTATTACATCAGGCCCCACCTCTCTTACCACCTCCGCCCATTCTCTCTGTACAGCCTGCTGCTGCGCTATAACTACCCTGGTCAAATCCCTAAGAAACACATCTTTTTTTATGCCCATAGAAAAAACCCCTATCCATAGATATAGTACCACCAATAAGCACGCGGTATTAAAAGGATATTACTATTCCTTGATTTATTCGTTTTAAAATAGTATATTATAGTGGAGGTGATAATATGTACACAAAAAAAGATCTATGTAATCTGAGAGAGCTCTTGATTGAAAAGAGAAGCAAATATCCTTCAGACTTCAGCTCTGGGTGGGCTACTTTTGATTATATCTATAATTCTCTCATGATTTACAACGAACCGGAGGACTTTAAAAACAGTATTACTTCTTCTGCTGAACGCGTAAAAGATATATATGTTTCCCCTGAAGAAATAGACTATGTGCTAGCATATAATTTGTTATTTGGGGACATATCCATAGTGCCGCTACATCTTAATGACATTTTTGAAATTATCTCTATATGGAGGCTTAAAAATCCTAACTCCCCGGTAGATAATTTATGTACACAAAAAATCAAATAAAAGAACTCCGGGACATGATGCTTAAAGAGCAGAATTCGGACCTTTATATAGGCTCTATATTTGGTAAAACCGCCCAGCATATTCTCGACAACATAATATATGAGAGTGATTCAGCTAAAATAGAAAATAGCATGAAAACCTATGCCAGAATAAAACTATCCTATGAACCACACTCAAATGACGAAACCAATTATAAACTAGCTTATGATTTGCTTTTTGGAGACATTTCAATAGCCCCGCTCCACATCAATGATGCTCTAGAAACAGTAGCCAAATGGCGTTTACGTCAATTTTAAATTTATGTATACAAAAAATCAAATAAGAGAACTCCGGGATGCAGTGATCATAGAGAAGAATTCAGATCAATATGTTTATGCTCCTGAAGGAGCTACCGCCCGATATATCTGTGAAACAGTCATGTATGAGAGTGAACCTGAAAAAATAGAGCAAAAAATAAAATCCTTTGCTGATTTTGCCAGGATCAACGAATGTGACGCTATCCATTGCCATGATCCCAAAGCCGTGACTGCTCCCACGACTAAAGTCGTGGGCTTCCATGAGCCCTCACCGGTGCTTTCGCCTTACGGCGAGGCCCTGGTCGCTCAACAGACTCCAGCCCGAGTCTGAGGATCTCTAACGCAGAGTTTAAATCTCTGCTCGTTTTGAAACCGCAGTGAGGACAATGATGTACTCTGACACTCAAATTTTTACTCATCTCAGTCCCACACTGAGAGCATCTCTGAGAGGTCCCTCTTGGATTAACTGCTACTCTGATTCTACCAGCGTTTTCAGCTTTGTAGATCAGAAACTGTATCAGTGTACTCCAGGCAGCATCAGAGATACTCTTACTGAATTTCTTCTGCTCCAACATATCTTTCACGTTCAGGTCTTCATGAGCGATAAAATCGTATTTATCAACAAGGGATTTAGAGGCCTTGTGACAAAAGTCCTCTCTCTTGTTTCTGATTCTCTCATGTACAAAAGCTACAGAATACTTATTTTTGGGGCTCTTGTTTTTAGAGAAACGCTTTTGAACTTGAGCAAGAGCCTCTTGCTCAAGTTTGAAAAAGCGAGGCTTATCAATTTTAGCTCCATCAGAACATTGAACGTAGGTGAGAAGTCCAAGATCAATTCCAACTATTTTCTCAGTTTTTGGAAGTGGTCTTGGTCTCTCTACCTCACAAGAGAAATACACAAACCATTTTCCGGTAGGAGCCTTTTTAACTGTACAGGTTTTGATGGTACCCTCAAGAGGTCTATGAAAAACAATAGGAACTCGGTCTATTTTAGAGAGGTAGACTCCGTCAGAGTGAAGTCTGAATCCAGACTGAGGGTAGGTGATAGAATCGTACCAGCCTTTTCCCTTAAAACGAGGGAAACCAGGGTTCTCCCCAGATTTACAGCGTCTCCAAAAAGCTTTGAAAGCAAGATCTACGCGTATCTGGGCATTCTGAAGTACCTGAGAATACACGTCACTCAGCTCAGGTTTATTGGCTTTCCATTCAGGAAGTTTATTAGCTGTATCATAAAGGGATATAGATTTCTTTTCAATTTCCCAGGCGTTTTTTCTGAGTGCAAGAGTTTCATTGTATACCCAACGAGTTTGTTCCAAGATATTACTCATCTTGGTGGTTTGAAGTTTGGTTGGGTATAATCGGTATTTGAAAGTTTTGCGCATTAGAGGTAATATACTACATTTTGCACAAAGAGTGTGACTATTTTTAATAGATAGTACTGGTTCGCTTTCATCCCACGGTTAAAACCGTGGGTTTTCTCGCTCACAGGAGCATAAAACAATAGGACCGATCTTTTCAGACCGGTCCTATCGTCCACCTATCACCTAACAGAAACGCCATTCTTTAGTCTTCGTCACCGTCCTCGGATTCTTCCACCTCTAGGACCAGCTCCACCATAAAACGTATCTCTTTTTTATCCTCATTAATCTCCGGCATATAATCTACCTGGTCCTCCCAGATATAGTCATCAAAATCCTCTTTCAGGTCACTGACATCGACATCTTTATAGTGCTCTTTTAAAAAAGGTATCAGTTTAGGATTAATGATCTTTTTCAAATCCTCATCATGATCATCCACCCAGTCCTGCAGCATGCTATTGAGGACTCTGTAGCTATCTGGAGGGACTCCTTCGTAGGTTATGAGGAGGTTGGCTGAGACTTCTACAGTAGCCGAAAATTCCTGGAGATCGGCCTCAGTAATGACCTTACTCATCTCTTCCATGTCGATAGATTCGAAATCTATAAAAGAGACGTCTTTTAGCTTGAAATTTTCAGCGGCCTTCTGCTTCATAGCCGCTACTACAGATACTTTCATCATGCGAAAAACCCATGTTTAGTGTTGGTGAAATTAGCGCTCTGGATCCCCGTCACTCCTATATCCCATTTCACAGGCTCCAGAGTCCCGGTACCCGTCTCACCTATCCCAGTCACCCCTGCCGTCTGTTTATCTATATTTATATAGACCTGGAGGTCGTAGTTGCCCATAGCCGGGGATATGGTCCCTATGCTGCCTTGAAAAATATCCATGGTGTGTCGTCCTTCTCAGATCTTCTTTATTTCATTGCCGATTATGCTCGCGCACAGACTTTTTAATGATTTGACATTATCCGCGTAGGATAGGGCGTCGATACTACCCTGCCTGAGAAAATAGGCTGATTTCAATTTTTCAATGATCTCGGAATTTTCAAAGAAAAAATATACTTTCTTCAGATCCCGGGTGGTGTTTTTTATTTTACATCCGCTGGTAGCAAAGAAAGCCGCCAGATAGAGGTCACATGTTTTATATCCGTCTTTTGTGCATATCAGATCACCGTGTAGATTATCTGCCATTTCATCCTCCATATTATTTATATATTTAAAAACTCAGTATTTTCTACTATTTGGATTTTATTTGCTATATATAAAAATTGCCGAGGTTGTGGTTCTCAACCTCGGCAACCTTTTATCAAAACGAGTACATCTTACGGATTAGAGCACATTTCCGTAATTGTAACCGGTGTCGCCTGCGACATAGTATCCCGTATACCCTGTCCCGAGAGTACCTTTGACGCCTGTGCTGTAGTTTCCAGCCAGGACGTTGTTGATGAATCTGTCATCAAACAGACCGGTATTCGCATAGTCACCGCGAGGTACTTCATTCGCTACAGTGTCTGTAGCATCGACGAGCGTCAGCGGTGCACCGTTGCTCTTGAAAATGATCGAGCTGGCTTCTGTCGAGAAATAGTTGAGGACGCCATTGAGTCTGCTATAGAGCACATCATCTGTGATCTGCAGGACTTTGACTTCTCCCCATGTCATAAACTCATCCTGACCAGCTTTGTAGTTCCCACCCTCGGGGGCCCCACCGAGCTGATGACGTCTATCTATATCGGATAGATAGATTTTCCCGACGTTGGTGCCGAAATATTTAACTGTCAGAGTCGCTACTGCCATAATACATCCTCCTTAGGATTACTGGTGTTGTTGTATAATAAATGCTCCGTCAGGAGCTTCTATTCATATCAGCATATTAATTGATTATTATCATTTTAACTAATAAAGCCAGCTGGGTCTCGCTTGCATATTCAAATCAGCACCCATATTGGAGCTCAGTCCCTGGGCCTTAGGATCGATCGGGTTGTCACCCGCGGTATTCTCGACTCTGTCTCCTAGTGGGTTACCTCTTTTAGTGTCCTGGAGGCCACCTGATACGGGCTCATTCTGGGTGAGGCTCGGCATACCGGCTGTGTCGAATTGTGATGGCATAATGTTTCTCCTGTCTGTTGAATTACGCACCCACACCAAACAGTGTACGATATTTTATTAAGAGAATATTAAAGGCCTGGGAGATACTATCTTCCAGGCCTCTGAAAACCATAGGAGTTTCTACACCCTACTTGAACTGAGCTATCCAACCCTCAGCGATCTTATCCCATCTATAGGCCTGCATCTTGTTGTAGGCCTTGGCAGCCCACTCATTACGATAATCTTCATCCTTGAGTAGCCGTATAGACTCCTCAATGAACCTACGTTTATATGTATCAGGATAGTCCAAATCACGAGATATGCCCTCATGAGGTAGCAATATCCCCGCAGACCCTACTGTAGTCTTGAGCCCCGCGAAGTCAGTGGAGAGTATAGGGTTTTTAGACAATCCCGCCTCGACCGAAGTGCAGCAATTATGGACAGCGATAAAATCTGATGTATACGACTGATCTTCTTCCACTTCTAAATTATACACAAGCCCAACGTAAGGCACTCTATCAACACTTTTAACTTTATAGAAAATTTTTGAGTCCCTTTCAAAATAGACCCTATAGGTACCTTTTAAGCCGTACTCTTTTTTCCCTATAAAAAAATCACTCCATAATTTCTTGCTAATACCCATTGTATAATAGTCTCTTCCAAAACGTGGAGAATTCCTGTAGCTAGGGTGAAGACCTAAACTAGCTGCCAGTATTTTAAGACCTACCATTCCTTTTTTTGTTGCCAAAACCATTGTAAATTCATTTTTGTTCTCATGACCGTCACCTTCAAACACAGCTCGCACAAATTCTCTCACAAAACTTTTGTCCTGCCGATACATGAAATAAGGGACTTTCTTTTGAGAAGCCTCATGTCCACACAACTCTTTCAAAAGAATACCCATAGAATTCATGTAACACCATATTTCAACCCAATTTCCTCTGTTTTTTATTTTAGGTTTAACTCCAAAAGCCCTCTCCACATAAGATGATACAAAATTAATATAATCTACTTCTTTTGTGTTAAATGAGAATTTAACGCATCCGCCGCTAAAGCATCCCTCAGAGAAATAAAAGCCAAGAAATCTCGCAAAGTCATGATCCATTTTTATCTTAGCAGGTAATCTTTTGAAAATTTTTGACTCCCTACTTATTATGTGCTCTCCTACTATCTTGTAATTTCTATTGACTTTTTTCATATCCTCCAAAGGATAAAACCAATCATCTGGGCTACGATCATCACAGTATGGCATACATACATAATCCCCAGCTATAACATCTCCTGCTTCAACCCACTCTGGCTCTCTGTTAAATCTTTTAACGCTCTCAGGAGAATAGTCTGAACGTCTTCCTAATTTAATGAAACTCCTGTTACGTCTTAATCTAGAAACATTACTTCCTCTTAAAATCAATATCGGATGCTCAGGGGTGTACATCCCAGTCCCTGCTTTGTGGTTTTGCACATTAAACTTAATAAGATCCCCAGAATACGGCCTTGATAATATCTTGGTTATGTTCCTAAATCTGTTGTTATGAGTAAGTACCTTATCAACTATGTTCAAAGATACAATCCTCTTAGGCCCGTTTTCAGTAAATATTTCATTTTCTGGATGACAACAGAATGTTTCCGAGAACCAGGACGGAAATAAGAATACCTTGGATTCCTTCTGCAAACCAGATAAAACCTTCTTGCTGACCCTACCCCTATACTCCACACCCGGCTGCTCCATCAGAGCCTTTATCTTATTGAGCAGCTCCATAGCCTGAGTGTCATTCCGAGCCTTTATACTCTCCTCCCAGTTTAACATACCATAACACACTATCACCTTAAAATCAGGTACAGCTTTCCTGATCTCCGGCAGCATCCTCAGAAACTGATACAGCCCCCTATCTAAACTCGAGCTATATACCGTCTGATTTTTCTTCTGATATTGATCGACGTCCGCATATAAAGTATTGTCTACCCCATTAGCCGTGAGAAACATTTTATCTTCCGGCATCTTATGATGCTGCATTAGAAACTGTTTGTGCCACTCCGACAGATAGGCATATTTCTGTATACGCCATGCCATGATATCCGTAGCAGGGTCCCCCGAAATCCAGACGTCGTGTATCATGACATAGCTTTTCAAAGAATGTACGTTACTCTTTAAAGGCTCCAGAGATCTGGACGATATAAAGTAATCCACTACGTCATACTGTATGTCCGCTAATAAATTGGTATGATCTCTATAAATCACCTCTCCTACCAGTTTATCATCCGCATCGTGCACCGGATCCAGTACTGACTTTGTCTTATCATCTGTACGAAGATCATTGTAGATAGTCGTACGATATCCTTTCTTCACAAACTCCCGCGCCAGATATGCCGCCCACGTCTCTGATCCCGCCATACCCTCATCTACTTTAGCACGGTCCCATTTTTCCCAAGCAGGACCCGTCCATATCACGACACGCTCTTTGTCCCATTTCCGACGCATTTTGACGTGATTCTCCATATCCTCTTTCTTATAAGACTCCCTATTTTCCTCCTCATAGCTACCTCTAGTCACCCCACCGAAATGAAAAACAAAAGCATCTATAGCCTGACCGATAGCATATCCATAGCGAGACAGACGCTGACAGAGATCCCAGTCCTCACATCCGTTTTTATACAGAGGATCAAACAGACCCACCTCATCGATAGCACACCGGGCAAAAATCATGGCATAGGCCGCTATCCAGGGCTGCCTCACAAATTTACCCTTATAGGTCTCATTAGATTTACGCATGAAATCATAGAGCTCTTCTACATGAGGCTGGATAGTCTCTATCTTCATACCAGGCACTAGCTCTATCCCTGCCTTATCGAGCCTCATAGGATACGTAGGGAGCTCCGGTTTACCCGGTACGCTATGGAGCCAGCTTTTATCGCAGTTACTTAAAACACCACATGCCGCCAGCCTGTCTATATGCTCCATTTTATCTACGAGATTCGTGAGCCATCCCTTAGATACTATGACATCAGAATTCATGATACAGAAGAATTTTGATGCAGATGCTTTGATCCCCGCATTACATGCCTCAGAAAACGACATACGTTTACCTGGCTCACCTAGTACCGTGATCCCCTTTAAAGTATGCAGATACTCCCAGGTTTTCTCATCACTCCCCGCATCGGAGATGATAACATGAAACGGGTATAGAGTATTCATCAGGATAGAGCTGACACACATCTTCAAATATTCGACATTGCCATAGTTAGCGATGATAATATCCACCAGCTGACGGTCAGGTACCTTTTCTACCTCTACCGGCTCCGGGAACTTCAATTTATCATTGATGAGAGCTTCCAGAGTGGACTGCCACTCTTTGGCTATATTCTGGAGGGAGTATCCTTTCACAGCCTCTTTAGCTGCGAGACCTATCTCCTTACGCAGGCTGGCATCCTTTAATTTGATCAGAGCATCATACCATTGATCTTTGGTATCACAGATATACCCAGTTTTCCCATGCTCTATGACCTCTTTATACGCCTGTAGAGGCGACGCCAGCACCGGCATCCCCAGCGCCATCGCCGTGGTAGCTTTCACACTACTCTTCGCGGGCTGTACATCCACACGCTGAGGGCACAGAGCCACATCACATTTAATCATTTCATCAGGCCATGTGTCTTTGTTCCATCGGACCGTACAGTTGTCCCACTCAGTCATCATTACGATATCATAACCCGCACTTTCAATAGTGTCCTTGAGCCATTCTGAAATAAGGAAGCCATTACCTCCCATGCCGGAAAAAATGGCCCTAGGTCTCGGATACCGATAATCATATACCATCTCATTAGTAGGAGTCCGTTCTTCCACGGCATCCTTCAGGACCGCAGTACGCGATAGTCCCTGCTTATTAGTGAGCTCCTCCAGTTTTGTAGAGCAGCATACTATGAGATCAGCCTCTTTCATACAGTCACCCTCAAAAGGATATCCGAATAGGGCCTCACAGTGGTCAAATACTATCTTGATCCCGAGAGGCTTCAGATGTCGTATGAGCTCCAGATCAAATTTACTATACTGGGTGAATATGACTACCGAGGCAGCCCCTACCTCATTCCTCATCTCATAAACATTTTTACCATAGTAATTTGAAATAATCCTGCTGGATATCTTTGACTCCTCCAGCTTTTTTGAGATATTATATCTGCGGATACGTATAGATGGATTGTCGAGGTCCAGTGTAGGTATGAGCCACACTATATCGAGTTTTTTAATACGACTGACTCGTATGTCCGCGAACTCCTGATTATTCTTCTGGACATCCATTTTAAAATTGATACCTTCAAAAAATTCTTTTATTTTCGAAATATCCTCATCTCGTATCGTGCTCCCTTTTTTAGATCGCTCCAACTCTATAGATACCGTTTTCTTGAGTTCCTGGATCTGTACGTTATCAGACTTATGCTGCAGCGCCCGGTCACAGTATTTCAGAGACTCCTCATAGTCTTTTTTGGAGAAATAGAGGAGAGCGAGTTTCGCCGCGGGTATGAACCCATAAAAATCGACGATCTGAGACATCCCGCCTTCCAGCTTCTTCGTGAGAGCCTCTTTATAATAGCTGGCCGCCGACTCAGTATCATTCTCTATCTCAAAAATAGTCCCGAGAGTCACGTAGTTCTCAGCATAAATACTATTGAAACGGATGCCCTTCATGGCATATATTTTAGCTGCACTATAATTCTTACCATCATAGTAAAACTTTGATAAACGTATGCATGCCACGGTCATATTATCTCTGAAATCCGCGGCCTCCTCAATGTATTTCTCTAATATCGGGATAGCTTCATTCCAGTAGCCACAGTCAGATAGCTCTTTTCCAAAATAAAATTTCAATCGAGGAGAGCATTTACCGCCATCATAGGCTTTCCGTAGAGCATCTAAATTTCTACTAGGTTCGTAGGGCTTACTCCTGTAATGCTCGATTCTAATCTTAGTCCTTAAAATCTTTTCCGGAGGGACATCCATATTCAGATATTCATGGATAGGATCGTGCCATTTAATCTTTTCACAGTTTCTGACTATACGCTCTCGGGGGAGTACTAGTACGGGGTTGTCTTTTTCATCATGGGTATACACGTAATCGATGAGGATTATATCAAAATTGGAAATTTTGGGTTTGAGCTCCAGGAGTTTCTGATATTCCGCGGGTTTTATCTCGTCATCACTGTCCAGCCATAAAATATAGGTAGTGGTACTCTTATCAAATGAATAATTACGGGCATCGGAAAAATTCTCATTCCAGGCGAAAAACTCTCTACGCGCCCCATACTTTTCTATTACAGCACGGACATTCTCATCTTCCCATGTCTGCGTGACTACTATCTCATCGAACAAATCCCCCTGAGTACAGCTTTTGAGACATCGCTCCAGCTCCTTCTCCGATTTACCACCGACGATTATATTCAGGCCTAGGAGATTATCTTTACTCATGCCAGCACCTCTTGAAACTTCTCCAGACCCGTACATCCCTGCCACTTCTTCCTCTCAATATATTCATCGATCGCACGTCGGATCAGCTCCGCTTTTTTTATACCAGTGAGCTCCGACAGCAGCTCCAGACCTTTACGCTCCCCATCAGTGAGGTGAAAATTTACACGTTCCATATGAAACCCCTTTCTGTGTGTACTATATACTTATTAATTATTAAGAGATTATTACTGAAAATGCCCCTAAAGAGCTCCTTTAGGACTACGCCCAAAAAACACTATATACTTTTTTAAATCTTGGAGGCTTCTGCTTTAGCGGCTTTCCATTTAACGTCATCAACACCAGAGGTCTTACTGATGATCTTTTCTTTCTCTATGAGAGGCTCATAGGTATCCGCAGCCATGCCTGCTTCTTTGGCTACCTTTTGAGCGTCACTCCAGCTATCTACTTCCATACCAGCTACATTTGGCTGGAGGCGGACACCGTTCGAATATCTCTCTATTTGCTTCACTCCGAGTTCAGCATTCTTTTTGACTTTTTCCCGTTTAGTCTTCCAGGCCATAGCCTCAGTCCATCCCTTTATTATGAAACCACCTCTATTCACGGAGATCAAACGCTCCATAGAGGTATGCTTGTCCTGTTTGAGACACTCAGGACATTCTATAGTGGGAGAATCTTTAATGGAGTGAGTGACTTCGGTGATACTTTGACAGGCGCTACACTTGTATTCGTAGGTCGGCATGGTGATACTCCTTGAGCATATGATGTTTATATGAGATGTAATTTTAATTCGGTAGTATTATTTTGATTGATAAATATTATTTCATTATTTCTGGCAGAGGGTAGATACTTCAGATACGCCGTCCTCAACATCCCGATGCCCTCCGGGATATAGTCGAAAGTCACCTCGCCAGGCATTTTCAGCACTATATCCTTCGCCATGGCTGGAGCGACATATATCGTACCTACTATCTCATCGCGAGACTCCAAATATAAAAATCCTAATTTTATGGCTTTTTCCAGATCTGATTTGTCATATTCCATGTAATATGTTTGCATCGTCATTCTTCTTCATAGAAAGGACGTTTACCCAACTCACGCTTTTTCTGCTTACGGGGCTCTACGGTCTCCTCTTGAAATCTTCTCAAGGCCCCTCGGGCCCTATCCGATAGACCCCGCTCCCGTAGCTGCTCCTGCTCCTCTTTACGCTTTTCCTCTCGCTGCTTTCTCTTTTCTTCAGGAGTGAGGACTTTCCTCAACGTACTAGGAGCCAACTCCTCGGGCTTTTCTTTTATAGCGGGCTCGACTCCTTTGATAAACTGTCCCGCGGGCATCTCTCCACCAGGAGGAGCTAACGCCCCGGTACCTTTACCTACCTCTTTCTCCTCCTCAGGCACATCAGGCATCTCAGCCTGCTGCGGAGTCTGCTTATTATCCGGCTGCACTGTCCGAGACATGAGATCATATCCCTCAGCTATGAGCCTATCTGAGATACGACCTCCACGAGCTATCGCCAAACGCGCTTCTTTCAAAAGTATAAAAAATATCCTCTCAGGATATTCCACCAGTTTCTTCAGTACCTCTACCTTTTGGTCCTCTGTACGAGGCATCCACACCTCATCAAACCAATCAATGACACTCTGCGTAAGTTTCTCATTATAAAAATATACAGGTATTTTAGGTCTGGCCCCGCGGAGACGCTGTTTGATATTGGCCTCTGTAAAATCAAACTGCATCAGACGCTTCCACTCAGACATGTTCATTATTTTAGATGGAGGGCCCGTCACGGGATACTCACGATATACTACCTCTACCTTCATTTTATCTAAAAATTCATGTACTTTTACCAGGTGCTTGCATACTCTGAAATTCAAACCCCTGCCCGGATATCTCCTACCCATGGGATATTCTTCACTCTTATGCACCACATAAGCACCCTGAGATTTTGGTGCTACCAAATCCTTACGACGGGCAGGATCATACATATATCTGTCGAGGACAGCGTAATATTGTGCCCCGTGATATAAAAAAGAGGGACACGTACAGGCCAGCTGTATGGGATGATCAGTATAGGATGTAGGCCTTTTACCCTCATCTCCTTTTTCTTTGAGGAGCTGAATAAAAACAGTATGAGGACCGGTTTTAGACCCGGGGCTGCTCACACTAAACGTAAAATAGCCTTTATCTATTTGTTCTTTATTACCTTTATTGGTCCACACTGGAGCCACGGCCCCTGCTCGATCTAATTTCCTGTCATTGAGATAATGAAAATCCTTATTTAAAATTTCATTAAAAGACGCTGCTACTTTATGCACCATGAACAAACCATTAAACTCCGACTCCGACACTATCAGAGGTATAGTATCCATCACATAGCGTGCGATTACATTCTGCACCGAGGCATATTTCCTGGTGATACTGATAGCGGGATTCTGATCTTCTTCTACTGTGGTATAGTCCTGTTCTCTTACATCGTACCAGTCTTTCAATTCACCCTGACCCTTAAATACTTTGGGATGATCAAAAATTGCATATTCGGTGTCTGGATATATCTCATTCTCAAAAGGAGGACCCTTCGGGTCTTTAGGCTTCCCTGAGGGGTCCTCATAATCATATGGATTATACTGAGAAAATTCCGACTCAGTACCCTTACCAGTCTCAAATATATTCACGGCAGTCTCAGACGGTGGTATACCCTGGGCCTGACTCTTCATATAATCCATCCAGGACTGATCCTGATCAGGGGCCTTCTCATCAGGATCATCCCGGTATCTGGCTATCACTCTTCTGACCATGCTATCCATCATGTTTATACACTGCCTAGAATATCATTCACATCTATCTCTCCATCATCTCCACCACCACCCAGATCAGTGACCGCATCCTCAGTTTTGGAAAATGTAGCCTCTCCTTCATTGATCTCGGAGTTAGAGGAAAACGTGACCTCTCCGGCATCCAGCTCACCACCAGCACTCACCGTGACTCTAGAGGTGATGCCATCCCGCGTAGACATATTCTCCTCATCCATTTTAGAGACCTTACGGACCACGACACCATCCTGAGAGGCCTCAGCTATCACCTGACGCTTTACCGCGGTCGTAGGCCTTCCCAGAGCCCTCTGGTGCTCGATCTGGGCCTGCGTCGATGATCCGACCTCAGTCGGAGTCCCCGTCCCATAATCAGTCTCTATAACAGCATCCTGCTCCACAGAGACCTCTCGCCTGGATTCAGCTGTAGATGTCTTCACATCATTCCGGTGAGTCGTAGGAGATTTCACCTTACGCACCTCTACTCCCGATCCCTCTTTATCCACTTTGAGATGCTTATGCTCAGCAGGTGCCTCAGGCTTTTTGTTATATGCTGTCTTTTTTACTACGCGCTCCTCATTGGAAATGACAGTGGTCTTTCTGCTTTTCTGGTCCTGTATTTCCACCCCGGACGTATTTTTCACGGGAGCATTGGTTTTTTCCGTCGAGGAGACCTTAGCTACCTCCTGGGCGTCATGATTTTCCACCTGGACCCGAGACTCTTTCCGCATATCAGCCATGTCATCCGTAGTCCTCTGCGAGATATGCGTAGGAGGGGGCGTATTTTCATATTGCGTGACTAGTCTAGTCAGCTCCTCATGAGAGCTCTCCTGCTGACTACGGACATCCAAATCATGGGCCACGTCACTATCTTCTATGGCACGTCCTCCCGTAGCATTACGGGTGCGCTGCGAGGGGTCTATCATAGGAGCACTCGACTTTATTACAGTGTGCCCATTTGCAGGCTGGATCCATTCTCCAATGACTTTGGACAATGAATAGGCCTGGCCACTCTGTCCTTTGCACTCGACCTGGTATCCGTCAAACATCATCTCGTCCCCTACCCTTATCTGGAGCTGTTTAGTTCCATTGTCCAGATTGAGGCTGAAATTCGCTACCGCTACATACTTTGTGGACTCTGACATACCATGACTCCTTTGAATATGGTTGTTATTTGAGATATTTATGTCCCTAGAGGGATTTTTACTTTATCGTGATCTTTATTCGAAAATATCACCTCAGTCACTTTAAACGTGACACCTCTGAATTTATCCTCACCTATGAGCTTATCGGCCTCACCTTTTTTCACATACGCTATCGTACAGTGCGCCTGAAATGTAGGATGCGTATTTTTGTTTTTTATATTACCTTCAATCAAATAGTGCAGCTTTACCATCTCCGGAGATTCCACGTCTATCTTCAAAACATCATATTTCTTTTCATCTTTAAATGCTGTGACGAGCCCCAGACGACATTCAAACGGTTTTATACCACTCAGTATAGCCCGTATCTTCTCGGGGTCGTCATCCAGTATCCCGTAAAACAGTGTGACATGGATCTCATTCTCTCTCCCCATACTTTTATCTTCGGTATACAGATCTTTATCGGGTACATTAGCCATACCCCAACTCATAATCTCCTGCGCTATTTCTTTTGGCAGCTCTATTTGAGTGGAGGCTTTGCTATAGGTGGCTCTCAGTTTGGCCTCTTTATACATATAGGTGCTGTCTACAGGATCGTATATGAGGGTAGGATTGTGCGCGGGCTGCCTCAAAAATCCTTTCATCTGACGGAGGACATCCGCGTAGGCATCATAATCAAAATCTTTTTTACTGATAGTTTTATTAGTTATTTTTTTATTACCGACAGTCATCTCTGGAATAATGATAGTCTTACCACGTTCAAAATCCTCTATCACTTCTCCTCTGGATTTATTATCCAGACTCTCAAAAATAAAATCGATACCACCTTTATTGAGAGTGTTCTCATAGGGTACGGCACTTTTATTCAAAATAGAGGCACACCGGCGGAGTACGTCAGCCACACATGCCTTTTTAGTCATTTTCTTTATGCTCTTTAAAAATTCCTTGATTTTATTCAGGTCCTCGAATTCCTTTATTTTAGCAGGATCTTTTTCACCGATATTCTTTAAAAAATCTTTTTCCCGCTCAGTCTGTTTGCCGCCTTTATAGAAAATGATATAGTCAGCATTGACCATCCCTGCGAGCTCGTCGTAAATATTATCTTTCGGGTCCCAGTTTTCATCATAGGGATCGAGAAAAAAGAAAGAGCCTCCAAACTCTTTTTTGAGCTCTTCACGCCATTCATTATGATCACACAGCCCACCTAAAAAAACTTTTACCTTATCAGTTTTAGTGGCTTTCTGGACCGTCTTCTCGAGTTTGGAGGCTCTCACGTCAGACATGGGACAGCATCCTATCCGCTAGCGCACGGAGTATGTCATAGGAGGCTTTTTTGGGCTTCTTGCCGCCTTTTTCTTCTCTCCATTTTCCCAGACATACCGCTAGCGACTGTTCTTGAGGCATCTTTTCAACCTTGCGAGTCTGGTGCATACAGTCTTCCATATACTGAGCTTTATTTTTGTACTTTCCAGGATCCGGCATTTTTCATCCTTTTTTATCAGGTGTCAATATTGCCGCAGCAGGTTTATCTCTATGCCGAAACCAGTTATGTCCTGCAGCTATCAAACCGCTGATCACCATCACGAGGGCCGCGGTGACCTGTATGTTGTCGACATCTATACCGATCGTTTTGGCACCTTTTACTATTGCCAAAGACAACGCAGACGCGATAACTACCACGACAGTGCTCGTGACACCTTTTTCAACATTTTTACTGACTAGATTCGCCATACGACGACTCCTTTGTTAAAGACTTTTCGAAATCTCCCTGAACTTTACATCCACCGAGGCATCCGTATCCCTGACCATTTTCAAAGTTTTTTTGGTAGCCTCCTCCTCTCCAATTTCTTTTCTATCCAGAGGGTGCATGATCTGATCGAGATACTCTCTATCGAAATCTTTTATGATTTTACCGACGTTGTCGTAAATACTTACCAACTTCTGGACACTCTCCTCAAATTTCTTGGCAGAGCCACTCTTTTCATAGAGTAACTCCAGACTCGGGACCTCATGTTTCTCGAGGAGATGCCTTATCTGCATAGACACACTATCCGCAGCCTGCATCAATCTCCTACCTAGAGTGTCATATCCCTTTTCAGTGAGAGTCTTAGACAGAGACGCCAGCCTGGTGACAGCCTTTTGACCGGTAGTCTCTTCTGCTAAATTGAGCAGCGTCTGCATCTGTCTCTTCAACACGGGACTCTGTGCTTTCTGCAATTCCTTAGCTATATTGTCTACTGCAAAAAAACCTTTTTTGATACCAAATATCATTTGATCCATCGTATAAGGACCTTCTTCTGGAAAATCCCACCTCCTCATTTCTTCTTTCTTTTCATTCAAAGGAGTAAGCTCTATATAAACATCTCCTGTATGAAACCCCGGAGTCCCTATAGGAGTAGGCTGTGGAGATCTCATCTGATAAGGAGTACCTTTAAATCCTCCGGGCGTCCAGCCCGCCTCCACCTCAGCGACGACAGCCGCATGCTTATCGAACCCCCTGCTTTTGAGATCCGACACTATATTTTTCAAAGTTTTTTCGATATCCATAAAATCACATTCCTTTGAAATATTTACCTAATTTTTTATCAAAATATCCTCTTTTATTCTCAGGAATAAAGCTTTTCAATCCAGCCACATAATAAGAAAAAGAGTCTGCAAAATCGTCCCATGGGTTTCGCTTAGCATAGAATCTCGTAAACCCTGCCTCCGGCGAATAATAATATTCACCTTTGAGTACAGGAGCCCCTTCTTCCCTTATAATCACTCTCCTATGCCCGGGTACTGGCTTTTTTGACCACCCAGATAAACCCAACCATTCTTTCTGAAGAGAAAGATCCGTACCCCCGGTACCGTGCACATCATCCCATCCATGACCCAGCTCGTGATAAAAAGTCTGATCGAATTTATTTACAGCATTCCCACTATCAGGATCCACTATCAGGGTAGGATCATTTATGATATTATGATTCAAAACGAGAGTGTTATGCACATATTTACCGTGATTAGGATAATACTCTTTAGAGGGACCGAGGTCCTCAAACGCCAGTAATTTTATCCCACAGTCTTTCACCAAATCCGGGGGCAGCTTCTTCAAACTACTATTCAAAATATCCACATATTCTTCATCAGTATCTTGATCGATGCCGATATTATAGGTGTCCTTTATACGTTCGATGACATCTACTTTTTCACCAAACTCCTGTACATCCGCGGCTATTCTTCTTAACTTAGCTATAGTGAGCATGAAAAAACATTCCTGTATGGTGATAACAATTATCCAGACTTATTAAGAGATAATTATTCTACTAGTTTAATCGCACCATCAGGATGAGATTTTACGTAATCATATAATTCTTTAAACATTCTTTTGGGAAATTCCATGTCGATAGATTTATCACTAGAGCTCCAGGTAAATTTCACGAGTGTACCATCCTTCACCAGGTCCTCGATATATTTATCGAGAGCACGACGGATGAGCTCTGACAACGAGATCTCCAGCTCCTCGGAGAGGGACCTGAGGATCGCGTCCTGCCGGGGGGTCAGACTGACTAGAGATTTTTTCAAAAAAGGATCTCCAACGGATATATGTTTATATCTGTTGGAGATATGAGGAGAGTATTACAAACCCATGGAATACAGTCTGTGTAGTTCAGACTTCTGCTCTTGGCTGAAACTACTTTTCATTCGATATTTCCCAGGACTTCGAATACACATGATCCTTAAACGCGTGGGCGATCCCTAGCTGCTGTTTCAGCCGAAGATATTCCTCCGCCTCCATTCCCAGATTTTCACAAATCTCATTGTCCTGCAATCCCAAATCCTCTAGCTTAACCACCAGGTCACTCATCAAACTGACCTGATGATGACCTTTGATGCGATTCATTAAAACAGTTAATTGGACCGCATCGTGATACGGAATCTGCATGTCGAGAATAGCCGCCTCTGTCGCCCCCAATTGCCTCAAAGCCTCATAGCGATGATACCCATCAATAATCCGGTACTTTTTCAGATCCTCATCCCAGGAAGTCAGAATCGGGAACAAAAAACCATATTTCAAGATGCACGCCTTCAAAAGACCCATCATCTCCCCATCTTTACCGCCCGAAAATCTATTGGGATTCCATTCATTCGGTTGCAATAAATCAAATGGGACGATCTTCACATCCATTACCTTATTCCGAATAGGAATCTTTTTTTCCTGCTCTTTCAAAGTATACGTAACCATTTTTCCCGCCCTCCTACTTCCCTTTGATCGGAAAATTATAGCTCATTCTTCTTAACTCATCAAGAATAAATATCCTTAAATTATCCCGAGTAACGCATAACCCGTGAATCTTCACACCCAGCTGAGGAATAATAATAAGGAATATCCCTTTCTCTTTACACCTTTGTATTTTTACATCATCTCTATACCTAACATCTAATAAGTCTTTCTTAGACATATGAAATCTATCACACATTTTATAGTGCTGGAGGCCATTATGCTCAAAAGCTATTTTAAGATTTTCACAATAACCATCAAGTTGCAATGTCACCCCCGTATCATATCTCTTTAACCATTTTGGCCATTTTTTAGGAAATTCTTGGCCAAATAATTCCTCAAAAATTTCGCGACAAAATTGTTCACTTTCGAAAGAGGAGCATTCGGGACAAAAACCGCCCCTTTGAACAATTTGGGGAGTTTTCCAAAAAATATGACCAATTTTACATTTCCATTTAAGTTCAGTTCTTGAATTGACGTACTTTTCAGATAGGCATTCCCCTTTATATTTGTCAGCCCATTTTTGCATATGTTCTATAGTTTTCTTCCCGGTACAAAAAGGACACCAACTTTTATGGTTCTTAATGTCACATAATCTCGCCTCCCATCTATGGCCATAAGCACACTCCCATAGAATTTTACTGTGTGCATCTACATATCTGTCCGAAACAACTCTGCCCCCTCTATTTTTAGCCGTTTGCTGTAAATACTTAACAGAGAATTTTTGTTTCCCTGAACAAATCGCGCACCAATTCCCCCTTTTTATTTTAAAACCAACCGCCTCCCATATATGGCCCTGTTTACACTCCCATTTTAATTTCTTATTCGGATGATATTCTTCAGAAAGGCATTTTCCATGCCTTTTTCTCGCAATATTCCTCATTTCTTCTAAAGTGCTCTTATTTTTCTCTATTTGATTACATTCAGCACACCACGTTCGTTGAGCCCAATAATAAGAGGAAGTCCATGTATGTCCTTTTAAACACTCCCATTTAAGAGATTTTCTACTACCGATATATTCTAACGAAAGACATTTTCCACCCTTTGACTTAGCAAAGTCATTCATATCTTTAATTGTAAAACCCCTGCCAGCACATTTTGGGCACCAATGACCATCCCTTATTCCTTTAGAACAAGCTTCCCATACATGGCCATTTTTACATTCCCATTTGAGTTTAGTATTCTAATCTGAATAGGCACTGGATAAGCACTTACCGCCATACTTATGTGCCAAAATATTCATATTATCTATTGTTATCATAACCTAAAGTATCCTCATCCACTTTTCCTTTTCCCGCTGAACCTTCTCATCCTTTTTCGTATCAATCAATTTGCTCCCCTCGTAATCATTTAGAAGCAATTGCCCAACTTGAAATCGATACATGCGCTCATCCTTTTTCTGCCTCTCAAACCGAGCTCGAAACCGCTCCCTCTGATCTTCATTCGGAATGTTCTCCAATAAAAAATCCCTAAACTCTTGCCAAGTCTTATAATGACTCGGCAATTTCCTATTATTAAACATCACTCTCTCAGAGGCATATCTAGACGCCGTCGCAATCCCCCCAATTCTCCGACACAGTTTCTCATACGTATCAGGCTCATATCTCGGCAAATCCACCAAACATTTATATGCCTTCTCATGAATCAAATTCGATACCCGCATTTTGGAATACAGACTGTAATTGTTCATGTACATAAGATCGTAAATCTTATTATATGGGATATTGTATTCATAGAGAAACTTCCAGATATCATAAACCGCCCAGTCATACAGAGGATAGAATTTATTTACCCCATCAGAAACCGTACTCCATTTCAACCCCTGCCATCCCGGAAATTTGGTAACCGCCCGATACCGGGTAATCCCCTCCTCAGCCCTCAACCCCACAATGTAGGCCGCATCCATATTCTTTTTCTCATACCACTTGAAAAACTCATAGAACCTTTTAGGATACTCCCCCTCAATTTTATGTATCGCCATAGGATCCTTCTCCCGAATCCATTGCTCCCCTTCCCCCCAGGCATACAAAAAGTAATCCGTATATGAGGTCGCATTAGTCAGATATATTGGAACCTGATACCACTCAGGAATTACATTGGGATGCTTCATCATGATCTTCATCAAATCAATCGAGGATTGATACTCCGCCTCCTGATCCTGAAAAAAAGCATGGATTTTCCTATCCCGCTTGATCGCCTCCTGAAGAAACAGGTGGTACAGACTAGTTGAGTCCTTACCCGCACTTACCGAAACACTAATGTCCTTAAAATTATCAAAAATGAGCGACACCCGCTCCCGAGCAGCCTCCAAAACATTCTTTGTCGGATGATACTTCTTCATACTGCAGTAAAGAGATTGTAAATGCCCATCCGCCTTCGATTTTCCTCAACTATGAACCGGTAAATCCCGATGTCCGGAACCCTGTAAACCTGATTCGTCAAGTAACTGTCATAGGAAACATCCAACCCAAAATGCTTGTTGGATGCCTTCAGCAGATTAAATATCAACATCTTCGGGGCCCTAAACTTATCGAACTCGAATTTCCGTGCCTCCCCATACCATTCCAAATCCTCCTGAGACGGAGTAACCAACTCAAAACTGGTCACCAGCGACGACAAATCAGAATGAGTATTGATTATGCGGTCTTTCAAATTCTGTGGGCTGAACTGACACTCATCTATATCCCGCTCAAACCATCGACGCCATTCCCCCTCAATCGGATAACTGTAGTTCGCTCCAAACTTGCTGAAACAATTAGCCACCTGATAATGGAAATATAGCCGCCATGGTTCCCCTATGAAAGGAGCGGTGTCTATCACAATTTTAGGAATCTGAGGGGTCAAAACAGTAAGATGTGCATGTATAAAATCACACCGGTTCGATGGGACAATCATCCGGTTGATCCCGATCAGAACAATCCGGGAGGGCTCCAGAGTACTGTAAATGCCCTTGTACTTTTCCCACTCTACCACTTTCCCCGCCTTAACCTCGGGCTTCTCATACATCGCATGATAGGCCACAATAGTATCATTTCCAAAATCCGAACCGAACTGGGCCTCCAATAGCCCATTCACATCCTTTGAGAAAAAGATTCTGTTATCCATATCAGAATCCTTTATCGTACATCAGCCAGAATATGTTCTTGGTAGTCTTCCATACCCGGGCCCCCTGCTTAACATGTATGTCCACGGAATCTTCCAAACAGTTCAGGTTAATAACTTCCACGCCGTGGTCCCGGGCATAGGCCAAAACGTACTTATTCAGTTCCGAGAAATAGCCCTTCTCTCTGTGTTCTTCCAAAGTGAAATTGGCCTTAATCGTCGCATTCTTGTTCTTATATATAATTAAGCAGCTTAAGGTCACCAGATTTCCATCAATGAACCCTCCAAAATAAAAGGCGTTGCCCGAGTCCCTGAAAATAAGCCCCTTCTTTTTACCTTCAGAAACAATCTCCGGAGGGATATCACTAAGATTGATTGGGCGGATTTCTAGCATACTCTCATATCCTTATGAGATATTAAACATCGATTCCTAACTTTTTCCTTAACCTGCTGCACATACAACTCTTTTTTACTGAAAATAGCTGAATGAGATCTTATAGAACTCTCCACTGTTCTGTCCCCAGAAAATCTAACAGTCCTACCTACTTTTTTACAATATGATATATGCCTTTCTGCTATATCACTTTTTTGGTATAACTTAGGATATTTTTCTCCAGTCAGTTTATATCGCATAGACGGAATGATATAGGGCTCAATAATTTCAATAAAACGACTCCTACTCTCTGCTTTTATATAAAGATTGTGATAACCTCGTGCAGCATCGTGTATCTGAAAAGTGGATACAATACCAAATTTATTGTATAATAAATTCACTAATAGGGCACCTTCCTCGTCAGAAATATTTCCAACGCATAAATTCATACCATAATCACCAAACTTTCCATCATCCATAAACCAATAAGCCAAGCCTTCAGGTTCTAAATCGTATGCTGATCCCTCGGTAATATACTTTTTTTCTTTTCCCCTAGAATAAAATCTATCGAAATACGATACAAAAACACTATGTCTGTGCGTCCAAAAATCTAAAGCTACTCCAAATGTTAACTCTTTGTACTCTACTGTAGAAACAAAATCCCCCAACTGCTCAGCGACGTGATACAAATAGTCCATCTGATTGATACTATGGCTTATCCCAAACTCTTTAGGATGCCTCATATAGCTATCACCAAGTAACGTGCCTACCAAGACTTGATGCATCGATGAAGAAACAATAGGATCGTGTACTCTCGTTTCATTCAAAGGGCATCTATAATCTATACTCAAAAATTTTAAAACCAACCTCATTTGAAATGCGCTCAGATCATATATACTCCCTAGTTCTTTCTCTGTAAGCATTCCTTCCTTCAACTGCTGAAATAGCTCATTTTTAGAAAAAACACCATATTTGTTATAGAGTATAGTGTCTTTATCCGTGGTTTTTATTTCAAAAGCTGACATAGTTATCTTAACTTGTTTAAAAAAGTCTCGTGCTCTTCAGCGCATAGAGCTACTGACTTTAACTCTTCAAGTAAATTATTGTAGAGTCTACCTTTATTAAACCATCTTTTCATCTTAGTACAATACTGTTGCCCCTTTATCTTACCATACTCATAAAAAGAAAGGATTTTATTATTTTCAAGGCATGCTTTCAAATAATCTGATGTGGCTTCTGAAGGAGTATCTATTACATAAGATTTTGCTTTTACTACAGTACGACTCAATCCCAAATCTTTAATAATACGACTTAATGTGGGTTCGCTAATTTTATATTTAATAGCCAGATCTCCTAAAATCAACCCGGATTCATAATCCTGTATGAATTTTTCTTTATTTTCCAAATGAAACTTATTATGCGGCTCATCTACATTAAAAACCCTACCATACCTTTCCATAAGAGTAGCTACCCTTTTCTCTATAATTTCCGGGACAGCACATGTGTACTCTACTCCATATCTCTCTAAAGAAGTCTTTTTCGCTTGCTCCCGATTAGTATACTTTTCTACACCATAACGTTTTAAATTTGTCTGTCTTTTCTTTTCTATTATTTCAGGAGTACAGTATTCTATTTTCAAAAAAATATCACGATGTCTCTTACCAATAAAATTTCCACACTCATCAATAAATACCGTCCTCCAATTATTAAAGTATATAAATTTACAATCAGCAGGAAATGCCCGTGATGTAAGAATATTTCCAGTCACTATATTATGTATCGTAACTCTCCCGTCTGCCGTACCCCCTATATAAGCATAGCCTAACTCCTTATGATATATAACCGACCCCCTCTTAAATCCTAAAGACATAGTTCCACCAAATTTTTTCCTATAGCCGCCTTTTGCAGGGCTTAAATTATGAAGTACTCTTCTATGAAATTTAAGAGGAACCATCCTAAACACCTTAGTCATATCTAAATCTCTTTTCCCCGTCACAAAACTTGCTAATACCCAAGAATCAATATTATGACTATAAAAAGATTCAGAAAACTTATCCTTTAACTTTTTAAAACCAAATAAATCCCTACGAATATATGTTTCGTACCCTTTTTTTAGTATCAATTCACCTGTTTTTTCTACTCTATAATAAAACCAATTTTTACCTGTCTGTAACGGAGAAAAAACCCTATTCCATCTCCTACAATTCTTTTTATTTTTCGCATTTATATCCTCTATAACATAAGTTGTTATAGGATATAACTTCTTTAAAAAATCAATAATTCTTAATTTAATATCCCACCTGCTTTTAATCGAAGGAGCTAACCATGACTTTTTATTCATCCGATTACTCCTACTTTTTCGACAGGGAAGATTTCTTCCTCTACGAGATTTACGAGAGTTTCGTCTATTTTCAACTCTTGTACTTACCCAGCATACAGCATCAGAAAGTACATTTAAATAAGTATGATCAACAGATTGTATCGTAAATGCTTCCCTATAAAATCCTGAATCAATACCACATACTGAATTCTGTAAAAAACTCCCATTCTTGTGAATAAGCTGAATCGCATAAATACCTCGATACCATCTCTCTTTTGCTCCTTTCTTTTTAATAAGTTCACGCGCCCTTGCCGGATGACACGGCATAAGCGGTTTCCCCTCTACAGATAAAACTGGCACCATTACTGGTACCTTTCTCTGAATAACCTTTGCAGATAATTCAGGTAATTGCTCCCTTCGAGACTGACCTATAGAGGGAGAGAGAGCTAGGGAAGCACCCTCTATATCTCTTACCCTGCCACGGGCAATAGGTTCAGTTGTCTTCAAACGACCATCACCATCTCTTACGAGATCTTTTAAATCCCTTTCGGAATTACAGGTGATGATCTTGACCACTCTAGTCTCCATTTTAATCGTGGTTTTCAAAAGTTGGCTTATAATACCTTTACTCACCACGACCCTTATTTAAGGGTCGTTAACACTTCGAAAACTTAATATTCTAAATATACTGCATTTGGATCAGAAAAACAAATAAAAAAGGCCCTAAAATTATTAGGACCTTTTTTACTTTACAATTGCTATTAACACTCTACATTAGCGAGCAATCTTAACACGAGTAATAGCAAGTGGGTTATGACAACCTATCCCCAAATTTTCGAAGACGCTAAACCCTATGCGTCTCGCCTTTGGATCATCCGCACTGAGCACCGTCAACTCGGTACGGACTGGGATCCTCCCGAAGAACTCCGGCTCTGCACACACATACGCATAACCCGGAGTGACTTTACGAGAGACGATGATCTGAGCACCCCACACAGAACCCATCAGACCGGTCTTCAGAATCTGTGCCTGTGCCTCGATATCGAACACATCACGACCCCACTTCCTCAGGTCAGCGAAATCAAGCGCATTCATGAACACGCGAGCAGCCCTCAGGTCGTGCGTCTCAATACGAGCAAATGCATCGATCAGGTTCGGGGGTGTCAGAGGAGCGACCGCATTCACCTGAGCATTTGTATAGGCTGTACCGAGATTATCGAAACCATTCTGGGACACCGCGTCCATCACATCAAAAGCACGCCCATCTTCCGCAGCCTGTATCTGAGCTTTCGCCAGATCCTGTGCCCTCTCAATGAGGTCGAACCGACGCTCTTTGACCTGTGTCAATGGAATTTCCGGGTTCGACGCAATTTCGAACAACGGGAAAATCACACGGCGCGGTTTGGTAATCGCGAGAATGTTTTCGCCTTCTTCACCGACCACGAAAGCCGTCACGTTCGGGTCTTTATCGTAGATAGGCAGTGCGCCATCGGGCAGCTGTTCTACGAGAAACGCCTTACGTGCGACTGACGTGTAGTCCCTACGCAGACGTAGAGGCTGCACCATTGAGGCCGCCAGCTTCTGACGACCCGCAGCAGTCTTGATGTACTCACCAATGATCTGCTGTTTCAGTTCATTGCTGATGTTACCTTCCATTTAAAACCTCCTATTATGGGTTATATTTGTGATGATCGGCGGCGTGTATCCAATCCGAACATCATCAAACGTATTAGATTCTCATCTGCACTACCATGAACGGATCACTCGTCGACGGAGCGATCAAAACGATACCAATGACTTCATTGGCAGAGGTCTGATTCACGGCGTATCTCGTAAGAAGACCATTACGTGACGCACAGACAGCATCTCCAGCAGCCCATGCCAAAGCCGTCGAGCCATCCTGAAGGAACGTCTCATAAAGATCCGTCGAAAACACTGTACCAGAACCATGCAGATACGGGCACTTTCCGCTTGCTACACCGGAACTGGATTCAAAAGGATATCCCACAGCATTGTTAATCACAATACCAAGGGCACCTTCACTGGCGGCACCGATTGCCTTTGTAACTGCACCGGCAGTAGTGCTGCACTTCACGACTGAACCTGCGAGAAGACCTTTAGGCGTGTTGGCGCTGAGACGGGTATTTGTAATTGTCTCGGCGTTACCATTTGTGAAATTCGCCTGAGTCAGATCAGTCTCGGTCAGATTCATGAGCGTGTTCATCGAGACTCTGTAGAGGATGTTTAGGCCTCTATCGGGGGCTAGTCCGCTTGCTTCACCAATCATGTTAACCTCCTGTTTATTTTGTTTGAGACACTCAGCGGCATCTATCCAATCTGAATGTCCGTTTTCCTACTTAGATTCTCAACTGTACGACCATGAACGGATCACTCGTCGACGGAGCGATCAAAACGATACCGACCACTATGAGATTAGAAGTTTCGTCGGAATTTTCCAAAAGACCGTTACGGGAACAATACAAAGAATCTCCAGCTGCATACGCTAGAGCCACACTGCTGGTGTTAAATGTCTCATAAAGATCCGTCGAAAACACTGTGCCTGCTCCATGCAGATATGGGCACTTTCCACTCGCTACGCCGGAGCTGGATTCGAAAGGATATCCCACGGCATTATTAATCACGATACCGAGAGGATAGTTACCAGGACGTCCACCACCGACGCATTTTTCTACTGCGCCTGCAGTCGCACTCGCTGACACGATCGAGCCCGCGAGGAGACCTTTAGGTGTATTGGGGCTGAGACGTGTATTTATCACTGATTCAGCATGACCATTATTGTAATTTGCTTGTGTCAGGTCAGTCTCAGTCAGATTCATCAACGTATTCATTGTCACGCGATAGAGGATATTTAAACCCCTATCAGGTGCTAGTCCGCTTGATTCACCGATCATATTGAGCCTCCAGTTTAATATTTCTTACCCTATCCCCTACTCAGAGGCGGGTTGTGTTTATCAAAACAGGGCGGAGTGTTCCGCCCTGTCATTTAGAACATATTGCTTACGTCAGGAGCGGATGCCCACAGACCAGTGAGATCATTTACCTGCTCAGAGGCTTCTTTCTTGACCATGCCGGAGAGTTTCGTCGCACCTTTTTTGGTATCAGATGCTAGCACTTCCCCGAAAATCTGGTCGAGGAGATTCTTCTCAGACGCATCTTTATCTTCTTCTTTTTCCTTTTCTTCCTTTTCTTCCTTTTTCTCTTCCTTGGCTGCGGCCTTATCTTCTTTCTTATCGTCTTCTTTTTCCTCTTCTTCCTTTTTGTCTTTCTTGGCCGCGTCTTTTTCTTCCTTCTCTTCCTCTTCTTTTTCTTCCTTGGCAGCCGCTTTATCTTCCTTCTTGTCCTCTTTCTTATCTTCCTTCACACATGCAGTAGCGGCATCTTTATCTTTCTCTTCTTCTTTTTCTTCCTTCTCTTCCTCTTCCTCACCAGCCTTCTTTTCAGTCTTCTTACCGGTCGGCCAGTTCTTATTAGCTTTAGCATTCTGGTCCATGGCTTCGATTTCTTTCTGTATCTCAGACGCCTGTTTCTTCAGAGTTTCGAGTTTTGCCTGCTTCTCAGCGAGCTCAGCAGCTGCTTTTTTCTTATCTTCGTCGTCATCCTCTTTCTTTTCCTCTTCAGATTCTTCAGCAGCTTTCGAGGCCTGTTTGCTGATCTGCTTGGCGAGCTCTTCCTGATTGGCCAGCGTACCATCCAGACCTTCCTGAGGCAGATGCATGAAAATGGCGGCCTGTTTCTCGATCATTTCTTCCGTGGCACCAGGGAGTACTCTCTGAGCGGCGATGATGCATTTCACAGCTTTTTCTTCGAGTCTTTTTGCAGAGGCGACTGCTTCCGCGGCAGCATGCTTGTCGATGAGTTCAGCATGACCCGTATCTTCACGTTTCTCTCCGCCTTTATTCTGTGACGGCCAATTCTGAGCAGCTACGTCCTCACCCCATGCAGAGGGATCACCCTTGGCATACTGATCGACTTTCGGATCATTCTTCGTATGCTCGGGACTATTCATAGCAGCAGTATCATTGTCGATACCAGTGCCTTTATCGGACACCTGCGTACCCGCTTTTGCCTTGAGGTCTTCAGCAGTACGACTTGTCAACCGTTCTCTTGACATGTGGCTCCTCCTGATGAAAGGATATATGACTAGTTAAGAGTCTTCTTAATTCATCTAAAATTCCATTATTAATAGATTATTACGAAAACTCTTTAAAATCATTCGAAATTTGAAAGGATTTTGGCCCATGCCGCGATTTTCTTAGCTTCCACCTTTCGAGGTCTCCTGCCTGTTTCCACTATGATTTCAGTGAAAAAAGGCACTAGTCCCTCTGATCCCAGTCTGACTTTGGAAAGCGCTTTTACGGCATCCATTCCCACTGGCTGACTGGAAGCATTTTTATCCACAAAGTATAACAGCCCTAGTACATCATCTCTTTTATATCCGTATTTTTTAAATTGCTTCCAATTATTCAAATTCGAAAGAATCATCAGACCATTATGGAGTCTGTCATTGCCTGACTTTTTAGATGCCAGCAATACTTTCTGAAAACCTGCCTGTTTTACCAGAGAGCTATTCGAAGCGTTTTCCATCTCAGTCGGACGTTCCTGTCCCGGCTCCTTAGCTTGGTCCTTTAAAAGCTCACGACGGATTTGATTCAGAATCTGTTTCTTCACCATGTCTTTGACTTCATTCACCGTCGCATCTTCTTTAGGCTCTTCTATTTGAGGTTCTGGAGCAGGAGCAGCGCCCGGCTCTCCCATTTTCCCACCGAGAGAGGGAGGAGCTGCAGGAGCTTCTTCAGGTGGTGGTTCTTCCGCGGGGGCCTCTTCCTTCGGAGCGGTTTCTTCAGGAGGGGGCATATCTATTTCGGGGGCCTTTTTAGATTCTGCGGGGGCTTCCGGGAACCCGATGTCATCTTTAGGAGGGGCGGGGGCTTTTTCCTCCTGCGCCTCTATCTCATTCACTACGGACTTCGCCGCTGCAGAGGCTGCTTTCAGATACATACCCGGCGCATACTCGAAACTCGGGAACGCTACGGCTTTCTGTATCTTGTCACCGACATCCTGAGAAGCTGTATCTCCCATATTGAGGATATTTCTCAGGACGGCACCCTCGAACGCCGGTTTACGGACCCAGCTCGCATCAATGAACTTGCAGCTATCGGGATCGCTTTTGTGTCCACAGAGCTCAGCGACTATTCTCTTGATACCGTTTTTATCATAGTAAGTATTATGCTTGAAATAACGAATATCTTTACACGCCTGGGTCTCATCCTCTATTTTACGACCACACTGTGTACAAATGGAAAATTGAATTTGGCAGCCCATTGACAAAGCGCAATATTCTCCACTACTTATTTTATCTACTATGTCTTTATGTTTTCTGTTAGTAGCGATCAATATATCTACATATAGAGTCGTGAGATCTTTTCCGTCCTGATCTTTTATAAAAGGGACTTCTCTCAGAGCCACGTCAATTACTTTACCTTTTGACAATTCGCTTATCTGACAATGTTCGATATAGTTATCAGCCCCCAAAAATGATTTAGACGCTGCCCTGAGCAGTTCCCTCTCCCAGCTGTCCCCGTTATTGTTTACAAAAATGGAGTACTCAGGCTTTATCAAATAATCACTTTTTTTATCTTTAGGATCAGCGAGGTCTACATCTACAGAGGCCATGATGCTCGCATGCGACAGCAACCATTGCGAGGGGTCATATTTAGCAATGACTTCTTTAGCTACTTTGACGCGATTGGGAGCTACTTTCTTATCCACCCA